>Ga0315914_1003322_pt1 | contig 24462 bp, 17 predicted proteins | sample MpolenodulesMG_FD_203920 | JGI IMG/M metagenome (GOLD analysis project Ga0315914, IMG submission 203920) | Medicago polymorpha root nodule microbial communities from Los Angeles, California, United States - elongated nodules | ecosystem: Host-associated > Plants > Roots > Nodule | place: USA... | reverse complement strand
AGAAATATGAAATTTTTAGTATATTGGCATGTAGTTTCATCACACATTGCAAAATACTTCCTCATATACGACGTTAGACGTTACATTGGTATCTTCACCATCTTCATCAGTGATCAATATCTTTAGTTCTTCTTTGGATGTAACTCTTGAAACAACAACATACAACTGTCTGTGAGAAAATACAGATGTTGGTAAATATACACCAACATGTTTGAGCGACTGCCCTTGACTTTTGTTAATTGTCATTGCAAATGATACAGTCAAAGGAAATTGTCTTCGTTAGGTTAAATTATTGCTAACCTAATAAAGTAAATGGGAGGGAAAATATTAGGTTAATCTGCTGCAGACCTAACAAAAACATTAATAAATAAGGATAAGTGTAGAAAATATTGTCAAAAAAAAAAGGCAAGAGGATAGGAATGAAATTGGTGCGATGCATTTTTTTAGATGAAATTTGTTAGGTTAAATTAATGCGAGAGAAAATATTAGGTTAAGTTACTGCAGACCTAACAAAATTAATAAATAAGGATAAGTGTAGAAAATATTGTCAAAAAAAAAAAAGAAGCAAGAGGATAAGAATGAAATTGGTGCAATGCATTTTTTAAATTACTTCTAACCTAATAAAGCAAAAGAGGATATAAATGAAATTGGTGCGATGCACTTTTTTAGATGTAATTTGTTGTTGCTGCAGACCTAACAAAATTAATGAATAAAGATCGACAGATTAGAGAAAACAACAAAACTATTATTATAAAATAATTATAAAGTTAGATTAATAAGGATTTCATCTTATCACTCGTTAAAAACAGGATTTCATCTTACCTCCTAAAGTGAGGAGAAACAAAATGAGAGAAAGCAACTGAATGGATATCAATAGATTCCATTCAATATTTTTTTAGACGAAACATATTTCACAAAATCATATCCTAACACAGTAACACGCTTATTTCAATTACATACCATGTTTTCTACCTGATTTCCACAAATCCCGCAGGTTTACTAGCTATTGCACCATTTTAACTAGGGAACATGCTTCCTGATTATTTCGTAGGTTTTTTCTTCGTGATGAATAACATCGCTCTTTTTTTAATACCTAAAAAATAAAAGAGTATGTCATTCAATTTTCATTTCATCCTATCCCATCAATCCAAACTAACTCCATTTCTGACAACATGCGTATTTGAGCTCTTCCATCGTGTTCTCCAATTGGTTGCATACACTGCTCAGCTTCCTCAGCCGACTCATAAGCTTCACAGACTATCTCGCCCATTGACAATGTGCACTGATCAACTCCAGGGCTGTATTAGACCCCAAAAAATATGTACCAAATTTAGGCCCCAATTTCTTTTTAGGGGTCTATTAGGCCCTAAAAAAAATTAGTAAGTTTTTAAATGGAGGTGTGTTTGTTTTGAATGACCATTTGAATATTAAATAAAAAGTTCAAAGTTTTGTGTATCAAGTTTCATGTTTATATATATTTATTAGTTATGACCCAAATTGTAGGTTCGTCCCGGACCATCAAAATTTCAGAAACAGCACTGATCAACTCGAGTTCAGTCCAGACAACGATGCACTCTTAGTCGTAGGTATCTTCACCTTATCACCACGATATTGAACATCCGTTACTCATAAATTTAGTGTGGGATATGAGATCATTAAGGTTCTTGAGACCTTCTGCATGTGTGGTTTATATTTATCCAACAAGAACCTCTATTAAAAAAAGACACTTTATGTAATTATGTGCTGCTAGGATTTTGCAATGACCAAAATCTAGCCAAATACCAATAATGATCAACTTATTATCAAATGGTGACATGCAGTGGTTACATAATAGCTTTACTTTAAGGGAAAGAAGCTGCGTAACAATCCAAAACAAGTAAGCCCTTGTTTATGAACTAGAACTAAACATAAGATATATTTTGGGAGACAGAACAACAAGATGTTATGCATTGGTAACATACTAACATGTAATAATGTTAGTCTTGGTTTTGTTTGAAAACAGTAAACCCAATTTTTGACTCATAATGGAACTTTATTAGGAGAATGTCTTATAATCAATGATATATATCAAGCAAAAAGGACCGTGTTGAGAGAAATAATGTGTTCTAGTTTCTCTTTAGATGTTTGGAACAATGCCCACGGACAGCAGATCTCTTTCTTTTTAAACTCTCAAACCGGCTTAAGTCCCCAAAGCCAAGTCTCTTGGTATGAAATACACACATGATTAACATTTAGCAAGGAGAGTCATAAGATGGAAGGTAGTTAAATGGCTAGAGTCTAGAGACCTAAGAATACCTGAAAAAAATATAGGAGGAACTATTACGAAATATCTAGAGAATAATGAGTTTAATAGAGATATGATATATGACATAATACAAGAGTATTGTTTGATCTATGTAGTCGATCCTATTTAGTGAGATAAGACTTGGTTATTGTTATTCATTGCTTGTGTCACTGATATATTTTTTGAGAGAGTTGAACATAACCTCACTCAAGCACCCCTTAACATTTTCCACAGTAGAAAAACTCGCACTAGCCATTTAGCTACTCCAAAAACTATATTCTAGCAAATTATCTTGTTATTCGAAACCAAGTTGGAGCATTATTCCCCGTCTCCAAGCAAACTCTTTAGTCTTAGAGTTTGTTTGGATTGATTTATTTGAACTATTCGACTCACATAATCATATGTGAGACTATTTGAGAGAGCTCACAAAAACAACTTTATGACATGTCTATAAGTTGTTGTTTTCAACTTAGTTCCATAAAGCTCTACATGATATCTTATGAAAACTGCTTATAGCTTATATAAAAACTGTTTGATTTTTATTTTATATATTTTCTTTTGTTATCAAAATAGCTTACACATAAACACTTATATGATAAGTGCTTATGCCGTAAGCTCTTAATTAATCTACTTATCCAAACAGGGTAAGACCACTAAGGAATCAATGGTACAACACACGATATGCATTACTAAGCAGGAAAGAAACATACCAAAATCACAAGTGTCCAGTTTATTTACTAAAAATCATGAATTGACCCAAATCTACATCAACAATGCAAAGTAAACAAACAACAAAATCCAACATTGAGTATATTTAGTTAATTCAGACATTCATATGAGTTAGGGAGTGCAATTCTACCAAATATTAAATGAAGAGAAAATAATAGTCCCTAAAAGCATTAATGCATTACTACCAATCAAATACCTCGCACAGACTTAGTGATGGGAAATGTGGAATTATGGGTTCGAATATGCACTCCAAGATATCAAATATCTCTGCAACTTTTTATCCTCTGAGTTGTCATAATATGACAAATTTCTACTTATTTTATTAGTGATATTTTATTTTTGTCCAACTAATTAATTACTACTAGTAATCACTAATAAAAGAAAGATTTGTGAAGAACAACATACCGAATAAAGGTCAAGAACTTCAAACCAAATACAATGGACTAATTACAGAACTCAAAAACAGAAGTTTGGCATAAGATGCAAATCCAGCAGTTACAAAGCAACACCTCTAGAAAACTAAAAAAATACTAGTTAAAACCAAACATAACTCAAACTAAACACAAAAGGCTAACTAAGTAAATACAAATTCAGGGATGACAACCATAAAGCATCAATTATGGTCTTTGCAATTACTATCATGGTGAGGATGCCGACACTTTTGTGATGGTGGACTCGCACAACTAGGAGCACTACATCCTGATCGTCGCTTTTGAGATGTCATGCGTTGTTTCAATTGTTCCATCATATCGATTATTTGTTCATAAAACTGATCCACACGATGTTGAGCTTTCTTGGCCCTCTCCAAAACTTCAAAGACCGTCTTATAAAGCTGCGATGGTCTCTTCATGAAATGCAATGGCCTCATTGAGTTCAGACCAGACAATGTGACTAGGTGCATTAGACTCCACTGTCGATGACGATACACCACACTGAAGGTCGGACTCCAAGTCAATGTGGTTGTAAGACCAGTCCTGAGACTTTTACATAGAAGACTCTTGAAATGATTAAAGCACGTCACTTCATCCGTATCTTGTGTCTCGCTTCGAATGTCCTCGTCAACCTGTGTATGTAGTTATAAGCTAATAAGATACATATTTAACTTGCTGAACAAGTAATATAAAGATAATGAGTACGGCCAGAAACTTACATATGTTCTGTTAGAAGGACAATCAACACTTTTGTCATTCCTCTCGTGAGCGGCCAAATATCGCTTATCAAGCAGCACATCTGGCACATGTTTTTTGGCCTACCAATAAAGTCAACACTTGTTAACAAATAACACATAATCTATGATAATGAATTTAGACAATAAGTGTTAAGTTTTTACATACCATTTCTAGTGCTGCAATGATATGAGACTCTGTGATGTAGACTATGACAGGAGCACAATTAGTCATATTTTTGGTCAAGACCCTTTGGAAGTGTGTACTTTCCCAATGGGCAACAAGATCAACCCATGCCTGCTTTATGACAGAGGAGGAAGGAAGTTCTATAGGCTCTGAGTTTGTGGATGCAACTCAAAACAATTCAGATGCAAACTCTGTGGATGAGGAAGAAACCAACAATGGAGCACCTACTAATAAGGAAATTCAATTAGCACATGATACTTCTGTTGATCAAATCCAAAGAAATATGAGATTCCTGAATGAATCATGGGCAAATATGGCTGAAAATGTGGAGGAAGACTCTAGGCTTCTAGCAGCTCTTGAAAAGGAACCAGTCAATGATGAAGATGAGGGATTTCAAGTTCAAATCTCGAAGGCCCAGAAGAAAGCTCAAAAAAAGAAGCTAAACAATAGAGAATCTTATACAACCAGATCTAAAGGTCCAACTCACAAGCCTTTTAGATGAAGAGTCTCTACTGGAATGCAAGGGGTATGGCCAATGCTCCAACTAGATTGGCTCTTAAAAGGTTAATTATTGTAAATAAACCTGACTTTTGTTTTATAGCTGAACCCTGGATTAGTTTTGATAGCTTCCCTAGAGGTTGGTTCCATAGATTGGGCTATAAGTTATTTGCTTCCAATGTTAGAAATGACTTATTACCTAATCTCTGGTGTTTTTGCTTACACAACCTTCAACCTGATCTGATAGAATTAAATGATCAAATGGTTGCTTTCTCTTTTAACTATAGCAATATCAAGATAGGCATCACTGTGTATATGCTTCTACTTTCTACACACATAGAAGATTGCTTTGGAACAAATTGCAACAAATTCAAAATCAACATCAAATCCCCTGGTGTTTTATGGGGGACTTTAACTCAATTCTTGGAGCTCATGAGCACAGAGGCCACTTTAATCCTACTAGGGGCCCAATGGAAGAATTTCAACTTTGGACCAACAACAATCATCTCATTCATCTTCCAACAGCAGGTTCCCTCTTTACTTGGAGAAATGGAAGAGATGGCATTAGAAGTACAGAAAGGAGACTGGACATATGTGTTTCCAACCAAAGTTGGATGGATATTTCAACTTCTGTTAACTGTTCAACCCTTACCAGAAATGATTCAGATCACTACCCAATATTGCTTGAATTTCAACTGACCAATCACAATTTTTTGACTCAATTCAAGTTTCTAAAGATGTGGAGTCTACATGAAAATTGTAAGGTTGTTATCCTAGATAGCTGGAGTACTCGAATTATTGGTTGCCCTATGTTTGTTTTGAGTAAAAAACTCCAAAATCTGAAAGTAAGATTGAAGATTTGGAACAAAGATGTCTTTGGTAATATCCATGACTTAGTCAAAAACTCTTAAGCCTCCCTGAAATCCATACAAGATCAAATCCAAACCCTTGGCCATACACAGTTACTTGTCCAACAAGAAAAGAATGCACAAAATGACCTTGACATAGCCCTGAACAAAGAAGAAGTATTTTGGTTGGAGAAATCTAAGGTTAAATGGCACTTAGAAGGTGACAAGAACACTGCATATTTCCATAGAGTTACAAAGATTAGAAATGCCACCAAATTGATCACAAGAATCAAAGATGGAGAACATTATGTCACTGAACCTGATCAAATAACATCCCATACTGTCAATTATTTTAAAAATGTTTTGCAGGACCATGCTCTGGTAGAGGAGGCAATCCCGGAGTTGATTGATGCAGATGTGAACAACTTGTTAATAATGATTCCAACCAGTGAAGAGATCAAAAGTGATGTATTTTCTCTAAACACTGACAGTGCACCTGGACCAGATGGATTTGGAGCAACCTTCTATCAAACTTACTGGGAGATAATAAAAGATGATGTCCACAATGCAGTTTTGCAGTTCTTCAATACAGGATGGATCCTTCCCAACTATAATGCAAATACAATGGTGTTCATCCCCAAAATTCCAAATGTTGACTCTATGGACCAATTCAGGCCAATAGCTTTGGCAAATTTCAAATTTAAAATTATTTCAAATAAATGACAAGAAAGTAAAGAGCACAGTGACTTTGTTGACCCAGTTCGGCACAACTCACCTACATCTGAGGGCTACCAAGCCAGGAAGGAAATCCACTAGTGTAGTCCTTATTCTAAAGCTCTCAGCAAACTCCTCGTTTACACTTAAGACCTAGGACCCACTCGTCTAGACTTCAACCTAGGAACTCCTAGATCTGAGATCATATCTCACTATCCTATGGTCAGTCACAACCCCTGTGACCTATTAGACCCCAAACAAACAAACAGTGAAGTTACCTTCAAACAAAACAACTAACACCGTACTTCACAGCTTTGGTGCAGTACACATGAGTTTACAACTCAACACACAGTCCTAAACATGTATCACAAACGATACAAGAAAGGCTCACAATAAAGGTATTAAACCTGCATCAACATGATACAAGAATAGAACACATAAAGACTCAAAACCCTAAAAATCTAAACTTTTTAGAATGACGGCTTGAATAGTTCATAAGGTCTTGAAATTTCCCTTATATACTGAAGCAGTTCGGGTCAAATACTTTAGTTGGGCTTCAGAATAAAACAGATCGTCCAGCTGATCTGCAAAACAAGAATCAGAGACAAATATGGAAAGTCCTAAAATGTAGGAACATCTTTAGGAGCGTCTAAAACAACTTCAAATATTTCTTAAAATATAATCACAACTTTAGGAATATTCCACAATGATTCTGTAAAGATATGCGCGTTGCTTGGTCAACAAGATAAGGAAATATTGTTTCCTTTTAAAGATAAGGCGCGCGTACAAATAGGCATGAATCCAGGCACACTGAACCGTGTCAGGATGTTGAAACATCGTGTCCAACTTCTTACAGAGATACCTAAGCACATGTTGGAACATTGGTTCCAACAACACAAGCAAGGATATTTGTTTTAGCAATAATGCAGCCAACATAAAATACCCAACAACTTTTTGGTTTAAGATGTTTAGAACAATGTCCAACGACCTCTTCCTTTTCATATTCTCAATCTAGCATAAATGTATAGAGTCAAGAAGTATCATGATCAACGACAACAACAACAACCAAGCCTTATCCCACTAAGTGGGGTCAGCTACATGGATCAAATGACGCCATAGTGTTCTATCATAAACCAAATTTGGATCCAACTCATTGACCTTTAAATCCTTTCTAATGGTTTCTCTAATAGTTTTCTTAGGTCTTCCTCTACCTCTTTTAACTTGACTCTCCTCCATTTGATCTACTCTTCTGACCACGGCATCTACAGGTCTTCTCTCTACATGCCCAAACCATCTAAGCCTATTTTCTACCAACTTTTCTACTATAGGTGTTACCCCCACTCTCTCTAATGGTGTCATTTCTAATCCTATCATATCTAGTCTTACCACTCATCCAACGCAAAATATCAAGAAGTATCATGATATTTTGTCAAAAAAAAAAAAGTATCATGATATGTGGACCGTCATAAAACATTCACTGTTCAGACGACTATAAGTTGTAAGTCATTCTACTCCTTCCATTTTAAATTAGGTTTTTCTTTCCTAATTTTCTGCTATGAGAAAATTGCTAACAAATGTATGAAAGGAAGACAACAACAAAAAAAAAGAAATTTTATGTTAAACTTATTCATTTAGGGAAATGTTAACGAGTGTCTCTGAAACATTCTTTAAGAGACTTTAATAGTAAATTTTTATGTAAATCCGTATATTCAATGCATTGAAATTTGTAATATTTGACCTTTTAACGAAGTAATTTTTAAATTTGGGATCATTAGACTTTGTTTGCGAGTTTGAAGGGGAAATGAGGGGAGGACTTTGGAAAAAATGAAGGAGCAAGTGGTAGAAATAGAGGGTAAAAACTTCCGGGTTTATTTTTCTTTATAATACAAAATCTCTCTTGTTTGGGGTACTAAAAAATTGTATTGGAGGAGAATTTTGAAAGATTTATATGAATTTTTCAAATTGAATTTATGTCCTTATAATATTCTTAAAACTAAAAATATAATAATTATAAACATTGATTTATCATTTTCTAAAAAAATTACTCTTTTAAAAAATATGATTTTTTTTCTTTCTATTTTCCTCTATATTTTCCAGCCTCCAAAACCCTCCATCTTTTCCACTATAAACTCTCAAACAAAGTCTTAAATAATGAATGAGAACACTCGTTAACAAAATACATTCTTTTATTGAGTGAAATTCATTTGAATTCCACTTTAAAAATTGATTCTACATTAAATGGTGAGACTCATATTAATTTCATCCAAATCAAATACTAATATTTGCATTTCATAAGCATTTGTTAGCTTAACGCAATTTATAATTATGAACCTCATGTGGTTTCTACCCCTTGGAAAATGACATACCTTTGGCCACATGAAATGCAAGTATGCAACTATCACTAGCTGCCTGCATTTTCGTGGAACGAAGCCTAATAAATAACGTTAATAAATGTAAGACACCAAGAAATGTGAACGCATTTACTTCACCACTCTTTTACCAATTCTCACTTCACACATCTTGAACCTCCAAATACCAAAGACTCCTCTCTCTCTCTCTCTCTACCATCTACTCCATTTCATTCCACTCTTTCTTCAACAACAAAAAAGCTGAATTTTTTTTATCTAACCCATTATCACAAAAATGTCAAACAAGACTCCAATTTTTCCCATATCAGACCCTCAACATTTCAGTGACTATGGTTTTGACCCACAAATCAACTATTTTCAGGTACCCTTTAACTCTCTTTCTCTAATTCAAATCTATCTTACAAAAAAAATATCATTTTTTTAATTTTCTATTTTCAAAACCAGGTATTAGAAGAAGCCATGAAACACAAACGTGAAGCTTCAAGATCCATAGATTCCATACACTTCAAGCTACAAAAACCCATTTCAAAGGAAGAATCAAGGAACAAGTTTCATCATACGAAATCAAAGAAGAAACGTTGGTGGAAAAATGCTCTTTTCTTCTTCAAACGGAAATGGGCCAACCACCGTGATGATCCTTATGACAGCAATGATATTCATCAAGCCCGGGCTAAGGTCTTTCGGGCCACAATTTCTGGGCCTGTTTACTTGACTGAGAGTAGAAGTGGGTCCACTACTCCTTACAGGACTACTAGTAGGCCTTCCTCCGGACCACTCGCCGGGACTTTGACGCCGCCGGCGATTGGTGCGGTGGATATACCTTACTTGAGTTTAAGGGAGCTGACTATGGAGCAGCAGCAACAGAGGATGTCTACCTCGGCTATGCCTATTTACTTTGTTACTTGAATCTTTTTTTGTAGTAGACGGATTGACAAATATCATCTGGAACTCGCACATTCAACTGCGAGGTTTGAGTTTGAACTTGAATGAAGAGGTTTGAGTTTGAACTTGAATGAAGATGTTAAGCTTAATAATATCGGCATTGTTTGTTGGTTATTTGAATTTTGAATCTTTAAAATTCATGTATCAAAAAAGTGAAATGGTTTGGTTTATTTTTAATTGGGTAGATTTTATTTTGAGGATTTAGTATTTGGGTTGGTTGTATTTAGATATTATTAGTATATTTTTAACCTAACTAAAAGGTGCTTGTTTGATTTGATTTGATCAATTGGTGGATTCTCCTTTTGGTGTTTATTGGTTACTTTTTTATCTAAAATATATGCAACTCAGCTCTCGTGCGCTTGCTTTTGACCAATGTCTTATTTTCCATATGTTGTGATATGTTAGTTTTCTTTTTTGCTTTTTGGAAAGAATCTGATAATGATCTTTATGATGAAATATTATGTTGAGATATATTGAAAAAGTAACATATGATGGAGTTTCATGCATTGACGGATCTTGAGTAAATTTTTTGGGTATCAAAATTGTATGTAATATAAATTAAGCAGTTTCATGAAAAATCAATGAGTAACCAACAGTCTAGTGGCTGGTCACTTTTGATTATAGTCTGTGGGAGCTGGTTTGATTCTCCATAGGGACATTTTTTTGAATAAAATATAAAAGTTACAGTTAAAATATTAAAAACTAGACAGAAACAGGACTCGAACCTCTGCAATTTCAATGAAAGTATGACACCCCTTCCTTTGCAACCAAGGGAAATTTGTGATATATTAATGCCTAATATCATATACATATATAACAATATTGGAGGATGCCATGGCAACTGCGGGGGTTTCTACAGAGATCCGCCCCTAGTTCCATGATCACACACTTAAGATTACAATAACTTTTACTATCAATGGAAGACGGTCTCCATTAGGATGCTGTAACAGATCAGGGCTGTCAGATTAGATCAACGGCTCAGATCATTTAACTATGTTAAGCTGATGTCTAATCTGAACCGCCTGTTCTGATATCAACGACTGTGATTTATTACAGCACCAAACTGTGTGCTTTTTTACAGCACCAAATCCTGGTCCCCATTTGAGATCTTACTAAAGTTTTTAGGGTATAAATGCATATTTTTTGGAAATTGTGACATGTATTTATTAGGATTGAACTTTTATACACCGAACATTCTTTGAGAAATGGAGAAGATCTTTGTTCGAGAGACGTAAATATTTAGGGGTGATAAAAAATATTAACTATTAGATCTTTGTTTGGTAAAAATTAAGTAGTTTTTTCCTAACTAAGTTTTGTTTAGGTGTAAAGTTTCAACTAGGTTTCTAAATCACCGGTCTTTTCAGATTGGTCTATCAAATATACCGGGAGATCAATGGTTCGATCTCCACACTCAATAAAAACTAATACTCATATTTACCGTTTTAAAATATGTATATTAGTAACTTTTTAAAATGATAGTTTAACGACTACTTTCTTAGATTGAAAATAATTTAAACACTATTTGTTTATATCATAGTTTCGAAACTAAATAGAAAAGTTTGTCAACAAATATTGATATAGTTGGTAAATAGTTAACTCATTAGGGGCTGAAGTTTCACTCTCATTGTTGGCATAAAAACCTTGGTGCATAATCTTCATCACCTAACACAATTCTATTTTATAAAAGAGATAATATAAAAAACACACTTTACAACCAAATCATAGGTTTGCATTTTTTTCTTCTTCTAGAAGAACTTTTATTAGACGTTCTTTAATACTAAAATAGACTAGCATGTGATGGAATCCCCTAGTCACAAGATCCCGTTGATGTATTAACTATTTTTTCTTTTCTATTATAAGTTCTAGTTATATGCTTAGGAGTTTCTTATTGGTTAGACCAATCTTAAGTTTCTTTGTTAATAAAATTGAACAACCTAAGCTATCTATGGACCTGAAAATGTGGATCACCCTTATTGTTAGTTGCAACTTGCACGTTATACACAAAGCTCCAAGATTTTTGTCCGTTAATTGGGACCCAATCTTACCATGAAGATGGGGGCTCATTGGAGAGGGACTGAGCCACTGCCACAAAAAATGACCTATAGACAAGCCAAGTGAACAAAGCAATTTTCTTTAGGAGTTTCTGTGGGGCCCAGACGACAACGTTTCATGCCAAAAGATGTGACTAATAATAGTAGAGTAGGGGAAGTGGAACTTTTTGAAATATAAAGCCATATATACCCGCTCCTTTTATTTCATTGTCATTCACTTGTGAATTGGACAAGCACAAGCATAGCAACAACTAACAAGATCCGTTAGACTTTATTTGCGAATTTGGAAGAGAATGGAGGGGAAGATTTAAGAAAAAAAGAATGAGCAAGTGAAAGAAATAGCATAAAATAGGAAGGGAGAGTTTTGGGGAGTTAACTTTTCTTTATAATATAAAATATTTTTCATTTGTGAAACTAAAAAATTGTATTGGGGGAGGGGGGTTGTTTTGGAGGGATTATATGAATTTTTCAAATTTAATATATGTTGTTATAATATTTTTAAAATTAAAAATATAGTAATCATATGCATTAATTTATCATTCTCTAAAAAACTACTATTTTAAATTTTTTAAAAGATTTCTCCATTTTCTCTCATATTTTCCATCCCTCAAAGCCTTATCTTTCCTTTCCCTCCAAACTCCCAAACAAAGCCCTAGGGATTATTTAAAAACTTAGGAACTTAATTAAGAGTTTAGTTCAAGCATTTAATTATAAATTATTTTAATGAATTCAAAATTAAAATTATACTTTTTTTTTAATTCGGTGATTTATTTTCAAATAGATTAATTGCTATGTAACAAAGAGTGTAAATTTTTTGACATGTATTTAATCAAATTATGACAAATAATTATTTATAAACCAAGTGATATATATGTATCCTTATCACAATTAAAAAATGTTGACTATCCCCGTGAGCTTACCTCAATTGGTAGGGATATTGCATATTTATATGTAGGGGCCGGGGTTCGAACCCCGGATACCCCACTTCTCCACATTTAAATGTGCGAGCTCTAACACTAAGCTACTTAACTAAAAAAAAATTGTTGACTTTTGTTCTTGACTAGGCCAAGACCCAAAATTTCCAATATAAAAGATCCAAAAGCACAAATGCCTTAACAGGCTAGTTCAATAACCTAGGATCATATCCCTTCGCTAACTGCTTTTTAACGGATAGCTTGAGATTCTCCATTTCATAACGTCTCAACGACTAGTAATGGGCAAAACTCGATATTGATGACACACCATCTGTAACGGCCTCTCATCAACTCTCCAATGGCTCCGTACCCAAGCTTATAAAAGGCGTTCTTCACCATCAACACAAAGCACACACTATCAATCATTTTAATACCTCTCATTCTTTGCTTTCATACATCTTCAAGCATTAGAACGTTTGCATGTACCTCCAACTCACATCTAAATGATTACTACTCAACATCGACCACCATTTTTTTTATCACTCCAAATAAACTTAAATCAATAAAAGATATTTAAAAATGTTGGTCTAATTGACAAAGGATACCCATGGATTTTGATTGTTCAAAAATATAACTATACTTATTTTAATTCGGTGGTTTGTTTAAAAAGATACAAGTTGCTATACACTAATAATGTAATTTTTTTGTACACATATAACCAATTGAATAATGACAAATAATAGTTAAACCAAGTATTTATTCTCACACAATAATCCCATGAACATGGAGAATCTGGAGATAGCATGAAGGGTCGATCTCAAACAAAAGGTCCGTCCAAATTAATTTACGGCCATAGCATGTGATGATGTGCATTGCCAATTCGGCGCGGCAATTGACAAGCCCATCCATGTAGGGTTTGTACCTTACCTTGTGCCATAAATTATGTGCTAGTTGTACATTTCCTCTGCAATTTTTATTTATTTACTAGACTAGATATTCTTGTATTGTACGAGAATTGTTTGATGGAATTTTATATATATGCATCTAGAATTTAATTTATTGGTCGTTTGTTTTTACAATAAATTTGATTTACAAATTGATATGTACGACAAACTCTAAATAAAAATGATTTGAGATTATGACAAAAAAATGTCGCTCATGCACTGTAAGTGTAAATTATCTTTGTACCGTCCCCATGAGCTTAACTCAGTTGGTAAGGACAATACATAATATATGCAAGATTTGGGGTTCGAATCCCGGCCACCACCAAAATAAAAAATTATCTTTGTACCTTCGATGAAATTGTTGGATGAGGGAAATAATTTGATTTTATTCAAATCTACCCAAAGTCATATATATGATAATTTGTGACCAGTTGATAAAAGTCCAACAATTAGTCCAACAATTTATTTTTGTGATAAAAGTCTTAATAACAAAACTCATTACTATGTACCGAAAAGGGAAGAAGTTGAGTCCCAACATGTAATATCTATTCACTGTTAGTGTTATGGGGGGTTGCTGCTCATACCTTAGAAAATGTGAATACATATTTGACTAACCTTTAAAATTTAGACATCATCTATATCTATTTTGTAGGTAGTTTAATGTTTAGAAGTTGGTCTTAAAAATGAATAAATATAGAATTAAGGTTCGAACATCGACATTTGCATAAATATAGATGAAAAAACGTTCATTCGTGAAGACCTTGTGAAACAGGCTTTGCTAGATTTAGCATTTTTGTATATAAATAGTAAACAATTTTATTCTTAAATCCATTAATATTGATCCAACTACTATAAATAATAAATATGCATTGTTTAATCCCAAATTTAAATATCAACAATTATGGAATGAATCATATGATTAAATATGTATCACTGTCAACTAATCTCAACCTCAGACCTTGCATATATTATGCATTGTCTTTACCAACTAAGTTACGCTCACGATGACTCACCACTATATCTCTAACCATATTTATTTATTCCAATTTTTTAACGCGATAAAAAAACAGATAGATGAGTACTCTCGCTGAGTGCTAGTATAATTTTTTTAACTATTTATATTTTTGCTACAGTTAATCGGCTGAGACAATGCTTGACTGCAGAGTCGTTGTCTGTTGATGGGTTAGCTTTCACAACAATGTTTTGTGCCGTTGTTGGCCTGCACTGCATTGTAAGGTGGTTTCAGTTAAGAGAAAAACTTTGTTTTCGATTTTTATTAGTTACTCGTAACTAGAAATATCATTTCAATTTAATACTATATTTAAGAATATTTATTTATATGTAATGATAAAAATGCAGTCAGTATATAACTCAATTTGACATTGATACCTAATGTAAGTTCACTCTTTTGTCACTTTTATAATTACATCTTAAAATTATTGTATAGGATGATAAAATATTGAACTAGTATTGGATGTCTATGTAAAATGGATCTAGTCCCCTTAAACTCTAATAAGCACAACAAGGATAAACTTGATTTTTTTTTCGAAATAGTTGTAGTATAATGCAATCATCTATTTGACCAAATAAAAATGGATCAGTCATTTTTGCTTGAGCAATGTTTTTTATGAAAATGCAAGAGGGGTTGGCATAGCAGTATGCAGTGTTTGACTTGTTGAAGGAGAGGATGGATTTACTGCATTGTTAAGTTCTCCAACTTCAAATTGCGGACGGGACCTGAAAATTTGTATTTGAAGTTACTCAAGGGATCAAACAGATGTAACAATTCTGAAGTATACTGAATTGAAGTACTTACCGTTGGCGAAAATTGCATGATTGCATACAGAAACGATTCAGGGAAGAGCTCCAACAGCAGCCAGTGAAATTAGTAGCATTCTCAGGTATGTTCATGCTTGACTGCATGTAAATGTGACATAAGGCAACAAAGGAACTTGGTTACAAAAATGGAATGAAATGACGAATGAGTTATTGGTTTCTATGGAGTGCTAGCACAAAATTTTCTTGTGACAAGACTTCGCTAAATTTTAACATGTGATCAGAATCAATTCTTGAAAACAAAAACATTGTTGCTTTGAACACTTACAGTTTGTCCTTGGGAACCTTGATCAGTAGATTGCTCTGAAGTGCTTTTCTCATTCTTTCTTCTTTCATGCACAAGGAGAATTGCACATTTGCAAGTGAAATATAGAAGCAACAACCCAAGAGAGAAAATGATAACGAACTCAATGACAATAATTGATCCTAAGGCTGTTACACAATAAAAAGAGCTTGCAAGTCACAGAGAAAAAGACATGTATGCTTCCATTTTCTATTGAACTTAAAGACAGGTTTAATTATGAATATTTCCAACTAAACTCGGACTATGAATCTGCAACTTACCATGAGCAAGAAATGAACCCATCGGTTGCTTTCTCATTAAGTTAACCATAGCCTCGGTATATAATGGCATTGACATTCCCTCCGTACAATCTGGATAACAACCATAGTTTCCCATGTCATTCAATGTCAATGTTAATGTAGCTCCATGCTCATCTCCCTGGACAAAACAAGGAAGCATTGTTATAATTGAAGTTCTCGGGTTCACTTGATATGTTGCATAATCAAGTAACAGTGTTGCCAAAATGATACTAATCTAAGTAATGCAGTATTATATACACCTTGTGGTGCTCCACAACAATGTGTCTATATTAGTACCTCATATTGCTGAACAGTGTGTGCGTGCGCGCTTGTAACTTCGTGTATCTTACTTCTATAAGTTGGTTTATATGTTCTATTAAGTTCTACTACTTTGGTTATTAACTATGTAAAGTGTAAACAAATCGTAGTGCTTTTGCTCAAACCTGAAGATAAAAGATCACTCACATGATAATAGAGTTGCTGCATAACAGTATTACAATCATTTATTGTGCCTTGAAATCTGATTCCACTGGCTTTGACCATAAAATGCTTTGAGATTGTTACATATGTTTGAAGAGGCTGCCACTGATAATTATTCCTGTGCTTAAATTCAGTTGTGTTGATCAAATGAGATGGAAGATTTGTAGCTAATAATCCATCATTTACTTCCATAGAAAAGGTCACCAGAAAATGAGCCTCGCCACCTAAAACATGTTCCATCAACAGAATGTCAAGCCTCCAATTTTTCTTACAGAAGATACCAAGTCAATCACAATGTTGAAGCTTGAAAAACATTTAGTCTATCAGATTCCAAAACTATATTAAACCAAAAGACCTACTATTGTATAGTTTTGCATCATTTACTGATTAGCTTTAATTGACCAGAAATTAACACAGGACATATTTAAGGTTTGCGTGTTTTATCTTGTAAATATTACATTAGACATAAACCATAAAACATCACATTAGTACTATTTATTTCTAATCATACCAGGGAAGGTAAGAAGATCAGGATCTCCAATGTAAAAATCGAACTTGTCTTTATCTTTGTCAAAGATAAGTCTCTCATCCTCATTGCTCCTCAATATGATGAAGTAAGGGACTCTAATATATGGAGGGTCATTGATAGGATCAACAAAAATTGGAACAGCCAGTGAATTTACGCCATTCTTATTCTTAGAGGAGACTTGAATGCTATCCGCACCGTAAAAATTCTCATTTCTGAAAAACAAAAAGAAAGAACAAAAATAACAACATTATGTAAGGCTTCCACAGAAAATTATTTTTGTTTGAGTTATTTTGGACGCATAAGCAGAAAATTTTATTATTTATGAAAAATGGTAAATTTTGCAGACATTGAATATGTTGCGAAGAAGCAGATTCATGTGGCTTATACATTACTTATTCATAATTTCAACAGATTTCATCACAAATATAAAAATTACCCGAGGTACTGAATTGACTGAAGCACAATATTAATAACTTCCACAGGGCCTTCTAGTATTAAACTGGTTGCTGTTTCATTTCCTGCATTAATTGTAAGTTCACTCCACATTGGTTCTCCAAATTGCATCAACATTGGAGACAGAAATATACTTCCAGATTGTGCACTCAGATTGACATAAATATTCTCCAACAGATTTGAATACGTTATCTCAAACCCTGAAAAACCGCTGCAAGAGATCATAATAATAAGATAATCTAGAGAAAGACTAATCAATTGAAACTAACTAAACAATATTACTTAATTTCTTCATAAATATTTATACATGATGCAAATACAGACCCAAATCTAGGGCTTATCAAATCTTCCGTTGCTTGAAGTTGACTTGGAACAGAAGCAAACTGAGGTGGAATATTGAGAACAGAAATGTACACAGAAGCTGTAGCAAGATTTCCATTTATATCAGATATTGTATAATGAAAAGAATCATTTCCATAATAATCTGCATACGGAGTGTAGCGAAAGATCCTTCCATTCTGTAAAAGTGAACCATGATCTGACTGACAAAGTAGCACAAGAAGGGTCATTTATCATATTCCAAAAGAATATGAAGAAATCAAGATGAAGGTACTGGATGATATAATGGAAATTATGACTAAATTATAATTTTATAACTTCATACATTTTTAAAAAGGACTATAAGGGCTGAAAGTTTGGGCGGTCACAAATATAAGCAACAAACTTGTCCCATGTTCTCAAGCATCAATCATGTTAGCTTGATTTGGACTAAGGCTTGATTTCTGTCATAACTATTGGGGTTTTGATCCGTTTTATCAATGATTGATGGAGGATTATGGCGGCCAGCAAAAAATTGGCCATAAAAACATGATCTTGTGGCCTAGGACAGATATAATAGGCGTTGCAAACTATGGCGGCTGACACCGAATCTGCCATGCCATAAGTCATTGTGCCACCACGGCCAAAATTTGACAGCGCTGGTTTTACTCGTGATACAATTGATGCCATTAGAGGAACATGTCTTCCTTTAATTATGTAAATGATATTTTAGTCTCTACTGAGAATAGTTAGAATTAACATAGAACAACAGGAAAAATAAGGCTATGAGAATGTTCCAAATGAATTGACAACATATCTTACTTTTGAGAATTCAACTATACTTGCATTATCACCAGCAAAATAATCATTTGCTAAGGGATCAAAGGCAATAGATTCATCTTCCCAAATCGATAATGTATCATCGGTGGCTGTAGGAAAATATTCACCTGTATGTCATCCAACAAAAGAATCCTTAAGGCATACAAAGCAGAATATTTTACAAAACTAGATTAGTAAATAACGCAATGTTTGAACTTACTACTATACACATTGATACTGATAGGACATGGCAAGAAATGCTTGCCATCAAAAGAAGCACAAATCTCATAAGTGCCAACATCTTTAACCATATAGCTACAGTTGTATGATCCATCCTTATTATCCATAGTGTCCCATGTGGAAAATCCAGAACTATTAGCTGAAGTAATCTCCAATTTTAACCTTGATTGTTGCGAGAGGACCGGGTTTAAATAGGAATCCAAAAGCTGCACAACTACTTCATCTCTTGACATCTTTGGTACCTTCGAAGAAAACCTCACAACACTCGACAAGGAAATATTTACTTCACCTGCAGCAAGCTAAGGGCACATGAGAAATGGTTGGAAATATTAAAAGCAATAAACATTTCACTGCCAACCACCCTTCTCTATTACCTATGAATAATGCTGTCAAATAGAGGCTATAGCGCAGCGTATTGCAATTTGAACAAACCGCTATTGTTCCACGATTTAGTATAAAGTGTTTTCAAATAAATAGCAGCTATAACAGCGCTATAACACTACTGCATAGCAGAATTTAAACAAACTGTGCATGATAACCATATGAAACCATTTTTATGTAAATCATGTAATACATTTTGGTACCTGCTTTTACCTCTTTTCTGAATGAATGACCCTCATTCAATAATATGTTTCCACAATACACATTAATATCATAAAATCCACTTTTCTCTGGTGTGTATTCTACTTGAAATGCACTGGTAATTACAGAACTCCCACTCACATTAGACTGAAACCAAGATAAGATCTCTTTATTAGGGTCTTAATTTATGAACATTGTGCACCAAAAAACTATGTTTGTATTCCTCACATTGTTGCCTAGCTCTACTGAAGGTGAAGGTGACGGGGTGACTTCCATGCGACCGATACCATCATATTTCACGCCTGAGCCCACTATACTCCCTAATATCAATATCAATGTATTATAACAAGCAAAATACAATTATCAAATGTATAAGGCAATCTAGTAAAAAAGAGTTTATCCTTTGAAATACCAGTTTTGTTTAACATGGGATATATGATCGGCGAAACACTGTAGGAGTCATTATTTCTTAAGATTTGTACTTGAAGTATTCCTTCTTCAACAGGAGAAGGATACTGATACATGTCATTCAAATAAATAGAGAATTCTGCTCTTTCCCCAACAACTGAATTATTTAAACCAGATCCATTGACAACACTCTTTACACCATCACAATAACCTAATCAAAACAACAAAATATGAAACAAAAATTATATATAAAAAGGAAAATGATAAGTAGAGGATTTGACATGAAACTTTACCTATAAAAACAGTATAAACATATGGCATATTGGAAATGCTTTTATTATGTTTAGCATCATATATTGTTAACATAAAGTTCCCTGGTTCCCAATTTCCAAAGGAAAACAACTGAATTCCAGCATCCACTTCCTCAAAATGAAGATCTGCTATTGGTATTGTCAAATTTGTGTCTCTTTCAACAACTTCAACATCAAATGGATACAGTCCAGAAACAAGATTTCCATATTGATCTAACTGATGTATAAAGATTTCCATCTTTGAAGATAATTGCCATGCATGATGTTCAATGTTCCATTTGGCAACACATTTAGAAACATCTATAACACCTGACATTTGCGGGAAAGAAAAATCAAATTCAAAGATATAAACACCTAGTACGAAATTCTAATAAGACTTTAATTTTGATACACCGTTAGTGCAGAACGTTATAACACTGTCGACTAATCACAATGAGAATTAAATCATTCCAAGAATTTCAATTCAACGCAGCAAACTTGCACATCACAATGTCAAAGCTATTTGTGTACTATCCATTGAAGCGAAAAGCACAAAACCTGGATTAACTTTTAATGGTAAGGGAGAACCATTCAAGGTTTGATTTCCTCCTTCGATGCGCAAAGAGAAGTCTCCAGCTTTAGTCACTACAAACTCAATGACAATATAATCAAACTCATTCCATCCCATATTGGAGATATCAGGCTCACTTGCAATAGAACCATTTTCACTCAACATAGACAACTTAAAATCAGGCATATAGGACACTTCAGTCGTCTCGGATATGCCGTTTCCAAATGCATCTTTAAGGAGCACCATAATTGTAGCTTTTGAACCAGCTTCAAACTCATAATTCACCCCCTTCCATGATGCAACACACACAGATGGATACATGTTCCCTTCAATCATACAATAACAACATCAACCATTAATAAACACGTATCAAAACCGAATCAACCTACATTATGTATAACATCATGAGATGCACTAACAATTCAACTTCGTTACTCAAATCGCCAAAATAGCAACTAAAATACCCTAAAGAAAATACACACAAAGAAAATGCAAACAGATACGACAATGGCAGACTTTGGGATAGTTATGTAGCAAATAAATACCTAAAATGTGGGCTAATTTAACTTCTTAAAAAATAAAATATCTAAAATAAAATACGCACAAAGAAATGTAGATAGACACACTAACGTGCTCGTCTTTCTGCCAGTTAAGTAAGGGTTTTGATTTCACCTGGTTCAACTTGGAAATGCAACGACGAATCAAAGACTTTGTAATGATCCTCACTAACGAGCACATTTAACAATCCAACCCTAATAGGAGTGAAGGAAATCTTCCAATTATCAAAATCTCCTTCGAAATTCGACAACACAGTGGATACATAAGAACTATTTCCATCCTTTCCATTGACATTAAGTATGAGATGGAAATTATTTTTGTCAATCTTATCACCATTCTCAAGTACTTTAACCTTAATGGTTGCAGTTTCACCTGCCCTAAATGTTCCCTTATTGTCCCACCAACTAAAAGCAATCATGGGAAGTTGTGATCTATCTGCAACGAAACATTAAACAAAAAAAAAAATGATAGATGTTATAATTTTTTTTACACAAGAAAATTAAGATAAAAAATAGTGTTGCTCATAGTTCTAAATTGCGGTCTTCAAATAATGACGTAAGATAAAAGTTTTAGAGGTCTCTGCAACGACATTGAAACTACGATTGCAGTACTATATGCCCGCATTTTTATCGTAATATTATGGTTTGTAGTGTAACTGCAACCGCAATTTAGAACCATGTTGGTGTAAAGTGGTAACCTGTGGAATATGATATTGGGAAGAAAGAGAGAGTATAGAGTGAAATGAGAATGAGTAGTATCTTCATTTTTGCGTAAGAAGAATGTGATCATAGCATAGCATAGCATGGTAACGATGAAAGTGAAAGAGGTTAGTGGCAGTTTCAAAAGCGGTTCGAATAGCGGGAACTGCACATGCCTCTCAATTGTTTTCATCCATCAGATTAATCTAACCATTCATTTCATGCCATGTGCCTCTTCATGATATATTTTTTATGGCAAATAAAAAAAAGCAATTGGTATTTAAAAATCAAAATTTTGACAAATCAAGTGTTAATTTTGTTAAGAGAGAGAAAGAAAAATTATTATAAAATTGTCCAAATTTTGATGTTCAAATATCATTGTTCATAAAAAAAAAATGCATACCCTCAACATTCAATAGTACAAGAAGGGAAACACAATGCGCACTCTGCTTGCCACCTCCGTCACTCGCGTCATCCGGATGTAGTCCATCTTCGGCAGCCATTGGAAGGCATGGTGCAATTCCCGCTAAAAAGTAAGAGGATCTAATCCCTTCAAATTTAGTTTGTACGTCATTGGATATAAAATAACGACATTAAAGCCAAAATTACTTCATCATCGTTTATTTTATTTTATTTATTTATAATACTTGAGTCGTTTATCTTTTAAAATATGCATAAATAAATCCTTTTTTTATTTTTAATCGGAAAAAAAAGGATTGTCAAACACATGGTAGTCTTATTTAACTCCAAAACATAGGATACTCTTATTTTTTTAAAAGCTTAAATTGACTTTTGGTCTTCTTGTCTTAACAGGCCCGACCTTGGGGTGCGCAAGTAGCTTAACCAAGCCGGACCTCCAAAAAAAAAAATATGTTACTTCTTTTTCTTTTTCGGTATACGTTTGAGTTTTTTTTTTAAACTTTAGTTCTCCTTTCTAGACATATATCTGATGCTACCAAACCACCACAATTTGTATAATCACTTAATCAGTCGATTTGGAAAGCTATTTCATTAAAATGAATCACAACCATAATTTCTTTTTCGCATAAACCATTTGTTTCCCCTTTCCCACAACGGAGGAATGATAAATCCAAACGACACCGTTAGGTAAATTTCATCTCTCATTCACTTAATATTTTTTTTTATTTCTTTTCATGTTTAAAAGTTCTTCTGATTCTGATTTTTTAATGAAGCTTAATTACACAAAAAAAAATTATGTTTTATTTTAGGGGGCCTATTTTAAAAAGACAGTCAAGCCTCCTATTTCATAGGAACGACCATGTGTCTTAAATAAAATGAACTTATAATCCTCGATGTTTTAAAACAAATTTTTTGGTCACCATATTAAACAAGTCTAGGATTTTATTTTTCCTCATCAATTTTGCTAATGTGTCGATCTCATTATTGGCATGGTACTTATGTGGCATGATTGGGTTGGGATGAGGCAAAATGTTTGATGATAATTTGGACAAGTGGTAGGTGAAGGGTCCTCAACACTTTTTGGGTGGGCTCCTTGGCTGGAGGGAGATCCCTTGTGTGCTAGGTTCATGTGTCTTTTTTTTTTAGCAGATGGTAGAGATACATTCTTTAGGTTGGGATGTGTGTGCGCGCGCGCGCGTGGGGGGGGGGGACGACGTGAAAATGAAGACGAAAGATGTTGGCTTAGGAGGAAGAGCGAGTGAGGGAGAAGTGTATTGGGTTGCTAACCTCTATAGTCTTGTACGCTGATATTCATATGGCAAGTACTTGTGGCACTTAAACTGATTATAGGTTATACGACTATCAAAGTTTATCATATGGGAGTCTGGCGATGAGACTGATTTTACTAATATTATTTGGTATAAAATGGTTCCTTTGAAAGTCACTCTTTTTGTTTGACGGTTGTTGAGTAATTGAATTTTTACCACAATCAATTTGTTTAGAAGAGGTGTTTTTAACATGATCGACCGATTTTGTGTGAATGGTTGTGGTAGAGTTGGAATTTCAAATCATCTTTTTCTAGGTTTTTTTTTGGAAAAATGTGGTCTTTGGTATTGAATTGGTTGGGAATCTACTATGTGAATCAGACGCGTCTTTCAGATCAAATTCAATTTGATTATCTAGGTAGTTTTTTGGAAAAAAATTTGTCGTCATTATATATAATTTGGTTATCATGTGTCTGAGTTATTTGGAAAGAATAAAACTGTAGTATTTTTCAGCACAAGGAGGAATCTTTGCATCAGTTACTTGACAAAGTTAAGCTTTTGTCTTGGTGGTTGAAAGCAAAATATGCAAATTTCATTTTTGACTTTCATTATTGGTGGCTTAATCCTATTGTCTATTTGGAAAAAGTTACTAAATTTGGCAGTTGCACCAACCGTTTTCAAGTAATAAAATATTAAGTAAACCCATCTCCACATTGATTGTCGTTTCGATAGAAAACTACCTAGACTTATTAAAATAGTAAATAAAAA
>Ga0315914_1003321_pt1 | contig 24482 bp, 13 predicted proteins | sample MpolenodulesMG_FD_203920 | JGI IMG/M metagenome (GOLD analysis project Ga0315914, IMG submission 203920) | Medicago polymorpha root nodule microbial communities from Los Angeles, California, United States - elongated nodules | ecosystem: Host-associated > Plants > Roots > Nodule | place: USA... | reverse complement strand
AGACCTAATCTCTGAGAGATTTAGCTACTCATAATTGAGTTGACGAATAGCATAATCAATGAAATAATTAAAACATACATGAACTGAATTAAGGATGAGGAAATCGCCCTTCAAGCAGTCTTCAAGTCTCAAAATCGCACTTTTGCTCTCCAAAATCGTAACCCTTGTTTCTGGCACTGGCTTCTGTTTAAATAGGAAATCTTTTCTGATCGAGAAATCGCGGCGTGCCTGTGTCCAATCCTGTCACGATTTTATAACAACCTAGAGTCCTTCGAGATCCTTCTTCACAATCGTGACACGCCTCCCGCAATTGTGTCACGATTTCCAGCAATCCAAAACTTGCCTCTCTGCCTATGAAATCGCGTCACGATGTAAGCAATCGTGCCGCGTTTTGTTGCTTCAAGCTCTTAGTTGTTTTCTCGCTTTTTAACGCCTCTGGACCATTCATATTGCTCTGAACTCTATCAAATTTGTCGAAATAAGTCCTAAAAATTAAGTAATGACAGCATGTCATCAGTTATCTCTCACTGAAGCGGCTTTATGAAGCCCACCTGACAGAGGCTAGACGGCTGGAGGACCCGCAGACAAGGGAGGAGATGCAGGAGAGAGATAGGAAGAGGCAGTGGTGTGTGAAGAGTTTTCTTCTATATCTCGTCGGTAGTACGTTGTTCACTAACAAAATGAACATACACATTGACTTGATATATCTTGATTGTATGGCGGACTTGCAGGCAATTGGGAAGTGGTCATGGGGAGGAATGACCTTAGCTTACCTTTACGATTATCTGCATGATTCTGTTCTTCTGAATAACAGAACAATGACTGGTTGTGTGACCCTTCTTATGGTAATAATTTAATATTTATCTTCATTTATTTATGAATTTATTTTATAATTTTTATCATCATGTTAGATTTTTTTTTTCTAAGTTCAACTACATTTATTTAGGATGTTATTTAAATATTTTTGTGAAGTTTTTATAATGTATTATATTTATTTAATATTTAACTCGAATACTTATTTTTGTGTATTACTTTTTTGTTGCAGGGATGGATTTTGAAGCATTTGTCAGATCCGTATCCAAGGAAGCCTAACACGAAGTGGAAAAAGGAGAGACCATGTGTTGGGAGATGGCTTACTAGCAGAGGGCATACAGATGTGCAGCATTACCGCTTACGGCTGGATCGCTTAGAGGCGGATGATGTGAGGCTTTCTACTTATGGTGATCATAGAGACGTGCGCCCTTTTCAGCTTTTGTGTACTTACTCGGGATGGCTGATGTGCGGGAAGGACAGGGTGTACCGTCATTTACCTGACCGGGTAAAGAGACAGCTTGACTTTGTACAAGACGTTCTCAGACATCCGTCAGCTGTCGCTGAGATGCCTACGGAGATGCTGACCATTGTGTTGCTAAACCCCGGTGCGTGGTTCTACCCTGATTGGGTACATAGGTGTTAGAGAGTATGACATCATGACCCTGGCTACATGGCTTGGTATGTCAAAGTCTCTCACCCTCGTATTCTCCCACATGATGAAGGATCTCCTCCCAGGCCGGCGAATGTGGAGCAAATTATAGAGGAGGAGCATGACAGAGAGATGACTGACACACTGACGATCATCCGGGATGTGGTGCAGATAGCTGATGATATTGTGGCTAGGAGTGGCGAGATGACAAAAGAGGAGATTGTTCGGGAAGTGATTCAGATTGGCACTACTAGTCGCCATGCCCTTACGTATCGGATTGCCAGGCAGCGTAGGGGGCAGAGGCATCGTAAGCAGCAAGGTTGATTATCATTAGGCTTTTTTATGTACTTTTTGACTTTGATTATGGTGATGTATTATGATGACATTATTTGTACCTTGTGATATTTCTATGACATTTACGTACATATGTTTTATATTATTTCTTACGCTTTAATTTTATTCTGTTAAATATTATTTTGTACATTTTATATTCATGAATTTGCAATTGGATGAAAAATTTTGTTTATCATGTTAAGGATGAAAAAATTGGATAAATTTGTTTAAGTATAAAAGAATTTAGTTATGTAAAAATTTGTAAATGAAAAATAGAAGGAGAGTTGCTGGAAATTGAACCAAACACGCAATGTAGTTAACTACCATTGTATTCAACAAAACCAGCGGCAGTTAACTACCGGAGCTTCCTAGAAATTTTTAGAAAAGCAATTTTCATAGAACATAGAAGAGAGAAAAAGAGCAAAAGCTTCTATGGGTTCTTCTAGAACATTAGTATAAAATTAAAGGTAATTAATGAATTTTATCCTAATCTTTAATCTTTAAACTTTTATAATTTCGTTATCATCATTAAGATTATTCTAACATTCAAAATTTTAATTTAGGGTTTGTGAATTTTCGCATCAATGTCACGAAGACGAAATTTAGTAGTTGCTTTTGGATTACTTGCTTTTGCTTCAGCAGGAATGGCTTTTCCTTTCTACATGGCGTAAGTTAAATTCAATTTCTTTCGCAATTTTGATTTTATATATGTTGATGAATTTGATTTTGAATTGATAATTTGCATTTCTGGGATTTTTAGTTCGTCGAAGAAACCGGTGATTGATTCAACAAAGCCACTTTCACCACAAGCTACGTTTCGAGGACCTTATATTAATACTGGGTCACGTGATATTGGTCCTGATCATGAAACTTATAAGAAGAAGTGAATGAATTTGGCCCTAATTGTGATCAAGTTCATGTTTTTTTTATTGGTTTTTGTAATTTTGAATTTTAAGTCTTGCAAACTAACTTAGAGTATAGGTGGTTCATCAATCTGTAATCTGTATGGTTTATTTCGCAAACGGTGATTTTTTTCAATAAAAAGAAGATGAATGTTGTTATTCAATTATGGCACGTATATATGTTAAATGGGTTTGGATCTCATTCTCAAAAGTTAGCTCAGAAACATGCGAGGGAAGTATGTAATTTAAAAAAGGTTTTGTATGGTCTTAAACAAGCTCGTCTCTTTGTAACTTTTGTTATATATTAGAACCCGAGCCCTTTGTTCTTACTTTCTGCTCTTCTCTATACATTCATTTGTTAACAATGTTGATTTTATCGGTTTATAAATGAATACTATATTTCTTGTTGAAATAGTTTTAAGTTGTTTGGCAACCTGAGCCTATGGCAATGCAATGTGAAGGGTTTCTTTGCATCTGCATCTATGTTTGTATCTTACTATCTTAGATGAATTTACATTGTAAATAAGTTGACCCCGGAAGTGTCGACAAGGCAACTAGAGTCAAAATTGGAGACCCTTGGTCCTGAGATTTAGCGAGATACGAGTTGATGCAGGCTGTTTTACAAATGGTTCCATTGGTTGGGGAATGATTTCTAGCAATTGTGTAGGGGTTCTGTTGGTTGCAACCACCAAATTTGAGAAGATTGAAGGGTCTCCCACCCTTCCATTGGCATTAAGGCTTAGGTGGTGCCTACAGTGGGTTAAGGAGGAGGACCTGGTTAACTTGAGAAGTGTATGTGATTCTGAATTGAGTTACCAAGATAGTTGAGATAGATTTTGTTATATTGGACTATATTGATCTGCTTAGTGAATTAGAAATACTAGAGTTGGTAGCATTAGAACAGGAAAAGATGTTGTGGCTCATGCTCTAGTTGGTGTAGCAGGTAATGTAGGAAGTAGAGATTAGTCTAGCCCTGTTCATGACCAAGTTTATCTAGTTTATTGTAATGATCTTTCAATCTATTCTAGTGAAACTATATTTACTGTGACAGATGTGTAGTTTGAGTTCAGGTTTGTCAATTTGATTCTATACAAGCAATTTGAGAGAATTGTGTGACTCTGATTAAGATTCTTAAGATTGTGTGACCTTTGACCATGAATTGGTGTGAATGGGTCCTTTGTTTTGAGCTGGCTCAGGAAAGTTCTGGGTTCAATCTGCAGAAATGCAGACCCGGAAATGGGTAAATGCTTCAGTGTCGGGGGCTGAGACGCGTGCCACTGAAGGAAATTGGCCGAATATGTACGGTCACTCACACGGTCCTTGCGAGTTGCGACTAACATAAGGAGGCTTACACTTCATGGTTGAAATTTTTGGACTGGACTAACTGCAGTAATTATGTGTGAAAGGCCAAAGGAGAGGATGATGAAGACAATTTTCTAAACAGTGGGCATAACCTTTTCTATTATCATATAATATCAGAGGAAATAAAATACCATGTCATTTGAAATAAAGCAGTTTCCCCAACCCAACATTAGTCATCTAGTTGTCTAGATCTGATTTTCATGATCAATTTCTGACCATGATTTTAGTATCAGAGATGTGCCTAGGATTGTACTGGTAATTGATATTTGGGTTAAACGCAACTTCGACTATATATCTCTTGTATGAGACAAACATATAAATGTATTCTTACAGGTGCTTCGCTTTAGAGATTGGTTTTTACCAATAATTGTGGTGATTGTAATAGTTTTTACCCATAGTTGTGGAGATTGTAATATTGAGACTAGTTTTATAAAATTTAGGCCAAATTCCTCCCTAGGTCCTTTAAGTTTCACGTTTGTTTCAGATAGATCTTTTAAGTTTCTAAGGTTTCAGATAGATCCTTTTAAGTTTCGAATTTGTTTCGAATAGGTCATTTAAGTTTCTAAGGTTTCAGATAGGTCCTTTAAGTTTCGAGTTTGTTTCAGATAGGTCATTTCTATCAACCTCCGTTAAGCCAAAGTTGATCTATCCGTTAAGCGAAACTCGAAACTTAAAGGACCTATCTGAAACTTTAGAAACTTAAAGGACCTATCCGAAACAAATATGAAACTTAAATGATCCAGGGAGGTATTTGACCTAAAATTTATTAGAACTTTTTAGCTCACCTTACAAATATATTTGACCTAAACATGAAACTTTTTTTTGTAACGAGGCTTGTGTCCTAGAACTTTTTAGCTCACCTTACAAATATTTTGCTTTTCACGTTCCAATGCAAGATTAGATATTATACTGTGATGTGATTACCAAAAGCACCATCATGTTTATAAGAACTCAACTCGAATATGAAACAAGGAAAAGAAAAAGACCTCACTTGATTTTGGAAATTTGTGCAATAAGCACATGTAGGTAGGTATGAAACCTTGATCACCAAATACATGTAGCGGTGTTACAAAGTGGAATCAAACTTGAACATGACTAGGCCTCACAACCACCACTAGCGGTGCCAACAGTTTCAGTTTCACATTACACATACAAGAAATCAATTAGATTTTTCAAAAAATTAACATTAAAATAAGTGGTGAAAATTTACTCGAGAAATTTCAAGAGATTGAGACGTATTTTCTTAAAATGGTATGAACAATTTAGTCAAAAAAAAAAAACAAAGGTAAGAATCACTATACGAAATTTACATACAACTACAAGGATTCAACTTCGAATGCAAGTACGAGTATATACTAAGATCATTCACAATGGTAGTTCCTTAATAGGGACTCCTTAAATGGACTTCACATTACACATAACTTATTTATAATATTTTAATAAAAGTATCTATCAAGGACTCAAGGACTCTAATGGGAGTATATTAATAAGGACTCCAATAAAAAGTACTAAAATAGGTCCCACTAACTTTACATCATTAAACAAAAATAATTTATTTATTAAATTATAAATTACCTCATAATATTTAAGTATAATCCTTAAAAAAAATAAAATTATAAAACATTTATTTATTCGTATGAATTTAAAATGATGACAAATATTAATTACATGAATTAAAAATAATAATAATAATTTGCATGAATTACATTTATTTAAAATGATGACAAATAGATAAAATAATATTTAAAACAACTATTAATTATTTTTTTGAAATCAAAACAACTATAAATTATTAAAATATTACTTCTTCTGTAAGCGGGATCACATAGTACATGTTTTATTACTTCTTTTAAACGTGAGACCCGTTAATTGCCTAAGAGAGAGAGAGTCCTTATATAGTTACCCATTCCTTAATGATTTTCTTCCTCCAATGGAGGGTCCTTAACAGGGAGTGGTTATTGTTAAATAAGGACCTCCCATTGGAGATGCTCTAAGCCACATTACAACAAGCCATGGTTTGGTTGTTCCCATTGTTTTTCTCCAAATGACTATCTAGATGACTAGATTATACAAGTGTTAACGTGTTGGATTGTACAAGTAATACTCGATGAGGAGTGTTATTTGAACAACTTTTAATTGACAATTTATGGGGACAACGATAATTTGCAAAGAAAAAATAAGTATTGCACGAAAATCAAAACAATAAAGAGATAAAGTAAAAAATAATATGAGTATGAAAGAGAAAATTGTAGCAAAAGTTCTCACAAAATAGATGTTCAAATATCATTTTTCATGCTCGATACCTCCAAATCCCTGGTCCACAGGTACCAAAATGTATGCATTACTTGTCAATACCTACATCAACCTTTGAACACTCTTCAAACTTGTGTGGACGTTCCTCATTACGCCACATTACTCTTTCATTTTATTTTCTTGAAAAACTAAAATAAAAGTGAAATTTGTCACCAAATTAGAATGAAACATTACAACAATATATGACAGTATTTTCACTCATTGTTTCCAATAAGTTACCTATAACCACAGTTTTATGTTTCCATGGACTGTAATTAGTAACTCTAATGATCTTACTTTCAATAACTTGTTGAATAATTCATAAGTTTAACCTCAATTAATCAACATTAACAACTGCTCTTACAGTAATTGATTCATTGAACACAAAAATTAGACAGACAAAAACTGATCCGACAGTGACATTGTTGAACAAACATTTGTCTGAAAAATAAAAAGACATAAAACGAGAAACATTAGAAACTTGCACGACTCAAACAATTCTTGTTCTTATATATAAATTTCTACCACACTGAAAAAAACTCAGAACGTCAACAAAAAAATAAAAAAACACCATTGATGGCACTTTCACCAACACTTTCACCTTTAGCAACACTTTCATCATCATCACCAAGAAATAAACCTCCAAATCCGTTTCTCTTTTCACCCTTCACAAAAAAATCACAAGTTTTAACAAATTCATCAAGACCCAGAAACAGAAACAGAAGAAACCTTTTAGTAACAGTTAGAAGTGTTGCAGCACCACCCACAAAAACTGAATCGTACCCAGAAGCTGAAAAGAACGAAATTGATGAAGAATTTGAAGATGAGAGTTCTTCCTCAAAGTTTTCATGGAGAGATCATTGGTACCCAGTTTCTTTGATTGAAGATCTGGATTCTAGTTTGCCTACGCCGTTTCAGCTTCTGGGTCGTGAAATTGTGATTTGGTTTGATAAGGCTAATTCTCAGTGGGTTGCTTTTGATGATAAATGTCCTCATCGTCTTGCTCCTTTGTCTGTAAGTTTAGTTTTTGTTGTTGAAGATTGAATTTGAAGTTGTTAGAGGGAAATTGAATTAGGCCATGTTTGGATAAACTGCTTAATAAATCATTTATAGGGCATAGTGTTTACGTATAAGCTATTTTTATAACAAAAATAAAATAAGGTCAAATTGTTTTCATATAAGCCATAAGCTATTTTCATAAGCTATCCTGAAGAACAGATGAAAATAAGTTGAAAACAGCTTATAAACATGTCACTGGCTATTTTCAGAAGCTCTTAGCCTATGTTTGGTATCACAGTGGATATGTCAGAATAACGGTGACCCCCTTGATTCCAAACATACACTTACCTATAACAGCACATGACCTCAAATAAGTGAATTTTCATAAGCTCTTATAAGAGTTTATGTTGGTAGATGAGCTTAAATAAGTCAATGTAAACTTATCTTTAGGATTTGTTTGGTTTTTGCAGGAAGGAAGGATAGATGAAGGTGGAAACTTGCAGTGTTCTTATCATGGGTGGTCTTTTGATGGACGTGGAGGTTGTACTGTGATCCCTCAGGCTTCACCTGAAGGTCCCGAAGCACGTGCTGTCGGGTCTCCTAGAGCTTGTGCTACTAGGTTTCCTACCTTGGTGTCTCAGGGATTGCTCTTTGTTTGGCCTGATGAGAATGGTTGGGAAAAAGCAAATGCATCAAAACCTCCAATGTAATGATTAATTTAATTTATGTCTTTAATCAAATTGATAGTATATTCGTTAAATTGTTTAAGTATATTAAACTTGTTTTGATTGATGCGATGAGTGTGACTCAGTTAATTAATCAAAGCATTCTTGTAGAGAGGCAAAAAGCCTTAAACTACGACTTAAGGACCCGAGTGAATACTAGTCCATAATGGGTTCAAATGACCTAAATTAACGGGAATATTTCATGCTAAATGCCATAATTAGGGTGGTTTCTTAGAAAAATTGTTCTGATTAGGCCATTTAAAAATGTTATCTTATATTAAAGAGTGTTTGTTGTTTACCTTTATTGACCTGTATGGTAAAATTTTGTATGTCAGGTTGCCTGATGACTTTGTAAAACCAGAGTTTGCGACGGTGAACATTCAGCGCGATCTTTTCTACGGCTATGATACTCTCATGGAGAATGTTTCTGATCCTTCTCACATTGATTTTGCTCATCACAAGGTACTAAAGACACATTTCAACTTGACTTTATGGTGTGCTGGTTATTTTATATTCAAACAGTGTGCTTGTTGATAATAGTTTATTCAGATATTATTGTATGTGGAATTTATTGAATTAAATATACTAAATGATGCTGATGTGGTCCAAAAATTGTTAAAGGAGAGCCTTTTGGTTTGTTCCATTTTTATATATTTTCACTCACTGAAACTGCGCTTACTCAGCATATTTTATATATCTTCATCCAATAATATTATATTGCTATTAAGAATTTATCAAGGACCGTGCTTTTTGAGGTTAAGAAACTAGTTGCTTGTTCAAAAAAAATTCATTTTTAATTACTTAGGTTGCACCTTCTTAGCAAAACAAAAGGGAAATTAGTAAGTACCCGAGCATTTTGGGAACCCTCCCTTAAAAGTTAGATATCAAGAGGGTCGATACTCCACCGCCAAGCACCCCATGACAGATGATGTCCCAGTGGCTGCTCTCTACGATGCTTTACTTGATCTTTCCGATCAGTGCCTCCATAGGGAGCCCTTTCTAAGACACTGAAAACCAATATCTTGTACCAATTTATAAGTACCCAAGCACCTGGGGGACCCTTCCTTCAAAGCTAGCTACCAAGGCTAAAAAACCAAGCAACTTAAATACACCATCAAGCATTCCATACTACTGGGACATGAATTTTCCTTTTGGATTTGATAAATTTGTAGATTGATTGTCAATGTTTCTTTATCATTTTGCATATCAGCATGCATTATTTAGACACTATCGACATAAGCAGTTGTAGAAGTTGAAATTATTCAGTATTTTTGTTAGGGTTATCGACATCACTAACATAAGTATGATCTCCATTCCATAGGTTACAGGAAGGAGAGACAGAGCCAAACCTCTTCCATTCAAGATGGATGCACGTGGTTCATGGGGCTTTTCAGGAGCTAATGAAGGGAATCCGCGGATCAGTTCTAAATTTATTGCACCATGTTATTATATTAACAAGTAAGCCACTGGCCTTTTCATGAAAGTATTTTTCATATGAATTCTGGTTTCATTTTCCCATGTACATTATTTGATGCTATCATAAATGATGAGTAACTTAACATGAGTTATGTACTTATTCATGACCATAAAAGAATAGTATTCATTTATAATTGAAAAAGGAGGGCATCTACCTCAATATTTGGATGATTGCGGCATCATGCTGCTAACTGTGTCTTGTTTGTATGCTATATTTCAAGATGCATTTCAAAAGACTATTACTTTATGTTAGGTCGCCGTTGTTTTCTTTCCATTTGTTGGTTTTGAAGCTCAATAAACTAAGAACTATTTTTTCAGGGTTGAGATCGATACCAAACTCCCCGTGGTTGGTGACCAGAAATGGGTAATATGGATATGTTCCTTCAATGTCCCCATGGCACCTGGTAAGACTCGCTCCATCGTTTGCAGTGCCCGAAATTTCTTCCAGCTCACGGTGCCAGGGCCTGCCTGGTGGCAAGTAAGATTTCTATATTCAACGCTTTCGTTTCTATTCTCTTCAATAAAACCACTTGAATGTTCCATTCTGTGCTAATTTCTGTGGTCTTTCACTGATTTATTCGCTTCTTTTAAATTTTTATCAAGATATAATTTAGCAAACCTTAACAGAAATTATTCGCTGTTATCATTGAAGAATGTTATGTTTCTTTCTATGAAAGCATTTTATTCCAAATATTTTTAAACAAATTGGAATTCTTGAACCTCTAACATCGACTTCTTGGATAAAATATTTCCAAGAACAAGCAAATCCTAACCATTTTCTTGTTCATGTCTCAGGTGGTTCCTAGATGGTATGAGCATTGGACTTCTAACAAGGTATATGACGGGGACATGATTGTACTTCAAGGTCAAGAGAAAATCTTTCTCGCACAAACTGAGAATGGCGGTGACATTAACAAACAGTACACAAGCCTCACCTTCACACCAACACAGGCCGATCGTTTTGTGTTGGCATTTAGAAATTGGCTGAGGCGACACGGCAATGGCCAACCTGAATGGTTCAGCAAGAGCAGCAGCCAGCCATTGCCTTCCACCGTACTATCAAAACGCCAGGTATAAGATTAATTTGATCAAGCATTTCATTATCAACTCTTTTCTTTGTCCATAAAACCAAGAATAAAAAATGATCATTTGTATTTATGTTTACATGTAGATGTTGGATAGATTTGAACAGCACACACTAAAGTGTTCAGCTTGTAAAGGAGCTTATGAGGGATTCCAAACATGGCAGAAAATCCTGACTGGTGCAACAGTTGTGTTTTGCGCGACTTCTGGGATTCCATCAGATACTCAGCTGCGCATAATTTTGGCTGCACTCGCGCTTGTCAGTGCAGCCTTAGCTTTTTCCATAAACCAACTGAAAAACAATTTTGTTTTCGTCGATTATGTGCACGCTGAAATCGATTGAACGTGTTATTACTCCAAAGGTTTTATTACTAGTTGCAAATTGTAAATGCTAGAGATGAGGAAAAATAACCACGTGTATGTTTATATGTGTATATATATTTTCATCAGCAGAGTTTAGATCTACCTTGATGTTAATGTTAACATGTGTATAACAATGTGACATTAGACTACAAATACACAATATGAAGCTTATTTTTTCATAGATCACAGATGATTATTTCGAAGGTCGTAAACATGACAAGATTAACATCAATCTTTATGTATGTTTAGAATACGAAAGACGTATTAAATCTGAGTTTTAATTTCTAGACACAAATAAAAAATCCAGTGCTCAAGTATATTTCTAGTTCCTTCAAGAACTGGATGATAAATCAAACAATTCTTGCATAAATAAAATTAGATTAGAAGAGACACACTTTCATATAAGATCAAGGAGAACTACTAATCTAATCAAAGATTTAAGACAAATTCAACCATCTGTGTCAAGTGCAATTGATTCATATAATACCCCACTTTTATAATTACATTTTATAGTTTATGATACAACATTTAAATTGTGTAACTTTGATGCAATTATTTGTAATTCATTTCTATCATATCTCTATGCTGTTAATTATCTACAATGTTATTCTAGGGTATATAGTTTAATGAGCTTTGATGTATGATAGTGTATTATGACGTCGATTTATTCATTTAGCGAATTATATTTAGTGGGATAAGACTTAAAGTATGTTATGTGAAATTGATTATGATAAAAATAGAGTTGAAGACAAAATAATTTATGTTTGGATACATTCATGTAAAATGTAATTGAATAATAAATTTAAACATTAACGTCAAGTATAGAATTAGAAGCTACAACTCATAATTTCAACTAAAATCAATTCTTATGGTGAAATCAATTTTACTTTAGAATAATTTCTACACAGTTAAAATCATTGACTCATTTAAAAGTGAAACTGAACATGTACATCATTGTACTTTTATCTCAATGCAATAAACAATGATGATATTATTTTTTGAATTAGAGAAAAAGAAGAGACAAAAGAAGAAAACAAAGCAACTTGTTACATAAACATCTTAGAGACATCATCAATGCAGGACGAGATTCAACTCTATCGAAGGGGAATTCCACAACTTTATGATGTGACCATTCTTTGCATTAAATTTGATCAATCAATCAACACATTCGTTGTCTTATCTTGTATGGTTCAAGAAAACCAATCAAGGAAGAGAGATTAACTTCCTAACGAGGGAAATTAAACTTCCATGAGGGTGAAAATCATTATGTTGAACATCAGTCATCAACTCTAACATTGACCCGGAGTTGGATTCTACGATAATATATCTATAACCAATATCCCAAACCAATTGAAATTCTTTTGAAATTAATGTGAGTTCAGTAAACAAACTAGACACAATACTATAAAATCTAGAGAAATCGTAAATCCAAATTATAAAATCATTCCTCAATATGTCTGTACAGAAATTGACAATTAAAAAAATAAATAATTTGTTTTAAAAAATAAAATAATTAACTTTTTTGTAAGAAAAATAATAATAACTTTTTTACGTTATATCCACTATTTTTCGATGTTCGTTTGAAGAAGAGATAAGAGACGAAAAACAGAACACAATTTGAACGGTGAGTTTACAAAACAACAATGGCATCATCATCAACATTATCTTCTTCACTTCCATTGCAACACAGTTTCACCGCTAACTTGAAAACTTCTTCTCAATTTTCCAACAAAACTTCAAGGTTCTTAATTTTCGCTCAAAAGAAGACAAAGAAAACCCGAAAGGTTAACTAGTTACATCAACATTGTTTTTCTCTCTGCTATGACATATTTGTTATTTGTATTGAGTTTTTTTTATTTTTATTTGTGAAATTAGATTATATTGAAGGAAGATATTGTTGATGTTGGAAAGAAAGGGGAACTTCTTGATGTGAAGGCTGGATTTTTCAGAAATTATTTGTTTCCAAGTGGCAAAGCTCAGATTGCAACTGCTGATTTGCTTAAGTAATGTTCGATTACTTATATCATCTAATTCTTACTTAAGATTTTGGAATTTTAATTTACATTAGTAGTAGGTTACTTTGGATAAGTTACCAGAAGCAGAAGCATAGACACCGGACACGGACACAACACTGACACGTGTACAACACTAACATGTAGACGGTAGACACTCTTAATAATTTAAGAAAGTAGAAGTGATTGAATTCAACATGTGTAAGTGTCGTGTTGTTGACTGAGTGGATACACCTTTGATTTGAAGTGTCAGTGCTAGTGTCAGTGCTACATAGGTTACTAGCGGTAGTGAAGGGTATAGGTTATTGAAGTATCATCAAGATTAAACTTTGTCAACAAATATAAAACTCTCTTATAGTTTGCAATTAGAATAATGAATAATGCTAAATGTCGCGACAGAAATCATCCCGAACTCTCGCGAATTACGTGTCCCATGTTTTCCGTTTCTTTCTTTCTTCAGTGTAATTGTAACTTAGCAAACAAACCCACTCCAATGCAATGCCCAAACGCAGATGAACCTCATCCTCCTCCATCTATTACTTCCATGACCACTTCACAGGAGACGAGTCCAGGGATGCCGCAATGCATGCAGCAGTAACTGTTGTCGGCATCGGTGAGGTTTTTAGAATTAGAGGCAACCTTCTGTCAACGACATAGTTGTTATGTATCTCTAAATCCTTATTGTCTTTCCATATAATTGGATTTTGTGGTGTTCTTTGTGATGGAATTGTGTACAAACTTGGCTGTCCCTGTCTGCTCCTTATGTAGATATGATATGACATAGAAGAAGGTGGTATGGCATTGTAAACAAACCATGGCGACGTTCATGATAGCAATCTGGGCATGTGCTTCCTTCAATGGAGTTTTTAATTTTTAATATTTTGAAAAAGAAGTCTGTGTTGTTATTATAAAAAGAAGAGGTTCCAGGCGTTTCGTGTGGAATTCGCGAAATATGTTGTCGCTGTATTTAGCAGCACTCTTAGAATAATATATTAAGCATATGTAGCACTGACATTTAAGATTGAAGGTATTTCTGGTGTTCGACACATGTTGGTCTCCGAGATCAATACATGGGTTTACATTCAATCATTCCATTTTCTGAAATTAGTACTGATGTTAACGTGTCAGTGTTGTGTTGGGTATTCGTGTTTGTGTTATGGCTTCATTACGTTAAGCATTACATTTAGAAAAAAGAACTTTTGTCATAGTTTTGAATTGTGTTTCCCTTGCATTGATTGTCTTTAGACCTTTTCATTTTAACTTTTTCTTTCCAGGGAATTGAAGATAGAGGAAGAAAGAATTGAGGCTGAGAAACAACGGGTAATTTTTCGTTCATCCCTTATCATTTCTTTGGTAAAATTAGCCTTATGATAATGTTTAGTTAAAATTGTGATAAGCTGATAAGTGATTAGGAGTGTTAGAGTTCAAGAGGAAAGGAATATTAATATGTTCTGCTGCTAGTTCTACACAACCTTGCATGTAAAGCTATAAGCTCATAACAATGATATTCTCCTGATTTTGAATTCACTTTTTAATATCTGATTATCGGCAGTTTAGGAAATTTTACGACTTTCAAACTTCCTTCTAAAATATTTTAGTGAAGTTTTTACCCCTAGGTGTATTTGAAGACATATCAGACTATCTAAGTTTTACATTTCTATAGGTAAAAGAAGAGGCACTACAACTTGCTCAAATTTTGGAATCAGTTGGGGCTTTCAAGGTGAAGCGTAAAGGTGGTAAAGGAAAACAAATCTTCGGAAGGTATGTTCTACCCAATTACTAGGTTTCACTTTGTGCCATATATGTATCATTGTGCCTAATCTTTGGTTTCTGTTTAGTGTTACGGCTCAAGATCTTGTTGACATTATCAAGGCACAGCTTCAAAGGTACCATTCATCTTTCTGATGCACATAAATATTTTCTTTGTTAGCATTATAAATCTTACATTATTTCGTGTTATCCTATTAGTTATAACATTCCTGTTTATACTTTTCTAATAATTGGGACAACAAAACACATTTCAGTATATGCTATTTTGTTCCAAATAGTTATATGCTTAATGCAGTTTATTGTTATTTTTTTGTCTGGCTTTGGAGCCTTCCAATTTTGAAGAAAAGGTTCATATTGATTTTTTGCCACAATAATGGAAGATTCTTTTCGATTGAGTTTTCGATATAATTTATCAATGGAAGTTAACCAAATCACTATAATATTAATCGGTTCTACCAATACCTGATATATCCTTTAGAGAAATTCCTTTTAGTTTGAATGGAATTGTCATAACGTTTAGTCTGTTAATATTCAATGTGCATTTCAGTAATAACTACAATGTTATTTTACTCTTTCCTGCTTATCCTTATCGATTGATAGCACCATGGTCATCAGTATCTTGCATTAGATGTGAGTCGTATCTCGTTTTGAAAAAGATTGAACCCACCCGATATGAATCCCTAGTGTGTATCGACTTTGTACACGAATTCCATCTTATCTCCTAATTCATTATGATGAATTTCGTTTCACTATAATGAATCTCAATTCATTGTAATGAATTACTACCTAAAATTAGTGTAGCTAGGCATTTTTCGTCAACTTTGTATAGCTGGCCGTTGTCTTTTGTCGTTTGATGTATGACTTGAATCTTGAATTATTTTGAGGTTTGTATATGATGCTGTGAGTTATTTTTACATAAAAATGTCATACTTTTATGGTAATGTATCTTATATTTATAATAAGATTTGATTCACAATTAGGAAAATAGATCGTTTGGTTCACGACTGGAATCTCAATTTACTAATCATAGTTAACACATAATACCACAAAGGAAAACTTTATAGGTGCAAGATATCCTTCCATGATTCTGTAGATTCATTTGGATGTGTTCAGTGTTGTATGCAATTTTCTAAAAGCTAGAAGAAATTTGGAAGACACTTTAGAAATTCTTCAAACTAGTTCTATGACGATTTATATTTCTAGTTCAGTTAGTCTCAGCTCACATGTGTTTTGTAGTCTGATCAATTGTTCATGATTTTCTATGATTCATTTGTAGGGAGGTAGACAAAAGAATTGTTGAACTTCCTGAGATCAGGGAAACAGGAGAATATATTGCAGAGTTAAAACTTCACCCTGAGGTTACAGCTAAAGTGAAAGTGAATGTTTTAGCTAACTGAGCACTAATATGTTTCAAAGTTCCATATGCTAAGTGAACAATTGGGAGTCACATAATTGTATATGTTGAAGGTGCATCATCATCTTTTGAGTTATGATGATAAATGTTCAGACTGTATTCAAGCTTGACACAGTAGTTTTTGTAACTATGGTCCATGGCTCGGACGAGACGACGAGGGAATCTTAATGGACACTTTCTCAGATGTGTGACATTATTGTTGGTTATTTTAACATTTTTGTTTGTCTTTTGGTATCCCCTCATTGAATCAATTTTCAGGACAATGTTTGTAATGTTGTACTTTATCATGGTAATTTTTTTTTTTTGGCAATTCATTGACATGATGTGCATAAGTGAAATGAACCTCTAATTTCTCTAGCATGTCTCAGTTCACTGATCAATTTTTTTCAAAATTAACATTGACTAAAACATGCTTAAGATGTCTTAAAAAAAACATGCTTAAGATGTTACCAACGGGGGTTGGGTTTTGCGGAAGGGATTAGACATATCCACTTTCAGAGTCCGACTCGTGTCAATTAAGATTACTTCAAGAGGAGAAGAGAAGATTACTTCAATTGGTTTCGAGCATTGGAGACACATTAGTTTAATACATATTTTGAAAAGGGAAAATTCATATCATATCAATATAAATGTAACCTACAGTGCTTAAAATAAAAATTGCGAGAGATTAAAATCGTTCTCCATGATTTTTAATAAGAAAATTGAATGAAACGTAACACAAAAACAATAAATTGTGAGAAAAAGAAAAAAAAGCATATGTTGCTGCCCAGGATCGAACTGGAGACCTTCAGTGTGTAAGACTGACGTGATAACCACTACACCACAGCAACTATTGTTGAGAATATTCGCTATCGTTAATTACTAGTGCGTTTATTTGCAACGATTCAACAATTTTTTTTACAAAACTTTTATTTTCAATTTAAGTACACTCTCAATTAAGTTTTTTTTTTTTTTTGAAGGACTCTCCATTAAGTTTTTTTTTATCATAAAATGAAATGCTCTCCATAAAGTATTTATTTACATGGTCAAGCACTTTCTTTATAATTCGTTATTGTATAATATTAGAAATTAAATCAGTGGTAATGAAACCAGATACTCATGGTCATGGGAAGCAACAAAAAAAAAACCCACATAATCATGATAAAGATGTACACGAAAAAGTACATTTCATTATCTAAAATCTGAATTCAACGGTAATCTTAATATCCCAAGCAGAAAATATTCGTGTATATCCTCATTGTTTATGAATTATGAAACATACATGCACACCATATTTGGACAGGAGGAGTCATATCCTTTTAGAACAAATTAGTTCAAAGTACATCTTTTCTTTTCAAAGGCCATTCTTTTTTCTCTTATCGAAACATAATTACTTTATGAAAGATTTTTCATGGAATAATTACTTTTTCCAATTTGAATAATAAGGACTTTAAGTTTAGTAGAATCTATAAATCTTAAGTCCATATCTTTTTATCCTAGTTTTGGGTTTATTTATAGAACACATCCAAGAGCTAACATTGAAATGTATGTTTTCTTAGAGGCGTATGACTTCTGCCTATTTAGAAATAAGATATAGTCAATGGAATGTAATTTCAACAAAAGGTGTAATAGTTTTATCTTAGAAGTGAAGGTTGAAGATCACATCATACCACAAGTTACACAGTTTAAATATATTGGATTCATAGTATAAAACGACGGGGAAACATAAACATATGTAAATCATCGAATTCAATCTAGATGGTTGAAATAGAGAAGAGGATTGGATATGAAAGTATCACTTAAGTTGAAGGGAAAATTGTACCGGACAACGGTAAGACCAGTGATGTTGTATGGGGTAGAGTGTTATAGGCAGTGAAGAACCAACATGATGAGAATAAAATAAGCTTAGCGCAGAGGAGGAAGTAGCGTTGAAAGTGAGGTGATATAAATGAGATAAGATTAGAAATGACCATGAGAGAGAACCTATAAATTATTTAGTAAAAAAAGTAGTTCAAAGGAAGAATAGTCAAGTAATCAGAGACATATGAAGACCTAAAAAACATATAAGAAAAACTAGTAAAAAAATATTTGAAACTTAATGTGTTAGACCGAAATATGATGTATAGTAAAACATTATGATGTAATTTGGTCTTCGTAGCCGGCCTCATCTAATAGAAAAAGGTTTGGTTTTTGTTGGTGTAGAATCCATAATCTTGAAAGAATATTATTATGAATCCATTTATTTAGCAAAGCTTCCTTTATTTAAACTCTGAACAAGAATAATTTTATTTGCCATACTTTTAGGCTTGTCATTAGAGACCATTTTCTCATGGTTCACTTTAACAAATTTACAAAATGAAAACCTATGACCAATGTTGTTATCCCTTTTTTTTTTGTTACAACCAATGCTATGACTTTGAGAACAAAGAAATGTTCTATTTTCACATTCAACATTAACAAGAAAAGTAGTAGGAGGATTTGGTCTCAAATCTCGATGAATAAGAAAAATATTAACATAATAACTAATTACTAACTTTCATATTTAAACAAAAAGAACTAGAGAAACATAACTTTTTCTTTCAACCTACACTTTATATCTAATTCTAGTAGATAAATTAAAATCAATTAGAACTCTTGCTAAATATACAAAATATCTTTCCAAAGGACACTTACTTGTAGCAACATCAAAACTCACAGTGTTCCAAGATAACTAGCAATTGAAAAAATAAATTTAGCTATTACGCCAATATTCATGAGCCAATCTCATAAAATGAATTCAACATTGTGTTGTTGTTTGTTAGTGATTGTTCAGATAAAAGTCAGAAGTCTATACAAATAAATAATCGTTGTATATAATAATTAAAAAAAAGGGGTTAAATGTAGTTTTATCCTCATAATTTTCAATTCTTCGATTTTAGTCTCTCAACTTCAATTGCTTGATTTTAGTCCTTAGGTTTAACCCATTTAACATATGCTAGTCCTACATTGGCAATTTGATTGAAAATATTGACATGACATTTTAAAATAAAAAATTGTTTATAAAACAAAAAAAAAAAAAGCCATCATCTGAACGCTTACTCTCTTCTTTGATGATTAAAAATTCCTCTTCTCCATCTCCATTAAAACATGTATGGTTTTTCAATAAAAACCAAACAAACACCGTAATAAAATAACAAATCAAACAATGTTTTATAAGATGATGGCCAAAACAAACCAACCGTCTCCAGTGAGGGAAGGAAAACAACTTGCTTCTGTTTAGTATAGATAAATTACTTTTTATTCATCTTTGAATTATGGACTAAACGTTGACTATATGATTTTAATAAAGTAATTAATTTATCGAATTAAAAAAACTGCAAATTGTCGTTGCTGAATTTTCAGGCTGAGACAGACACCGCACTAGGTAAAGCTCCGTCTAGTTCCAACTTAATCCCAATTAATGGTTTGTAAGTTGTAACATAACTTGATATCTCAACATGTATTGAATCACTTATTTAAAATGAAATGCATTAAGCTTGTTTCTGTAAAAAAAAATGTAACATAATTGTGTTTTTTTAAGGAAATATAACTACGCATGTTATTTGTTTATACACAGTGTTGTTTGTTTGCAATTGTATACATTAATAGACATTGTAAAAACTTTTTATTTCATGAATCGGTTAGGATCACGTACATATTGATCAGAGATAAAAATGTTTAATGTAATATTTAACTAACACAATAGTATACAAATTAATCTAATATAAAAAAAATACTTTGCATGAACTTTTTTACACTTGACAATGTCTAAAAACTAATCTTATATCAAATATTTCAATAGTGGTTCTTAGAAAGAAAAAAGAAAACTATCCACATTCTACACCACATAACGGGAAAAGCTAACCAAACCAAACAAGTAAAAGTAGATTAACTTTAGGTAGCCACATTCTACCAAATTAAGAAATACCACTAATTAAATAGAAGGCAAAGTAGATCCAAATTTATTCATCCGTCACGGCATGCCAAACTCCAAGTGGGTAACTTAATAATGAATGAATGGTTTGGTTAATTATGACATTTGGGTCAACACACTCTATACTAACTATAGAGAATTAAGCAAGCTAAACAATTGATTTAATGAGTGTAATGAAATTCATTTAACTTAGTAATGAAAATAGAATTAAAAAACCGGCCAATGCCTACATATTTTTGGGGTTACAAACTTACAAGTAGGGACAAGAAAGCCACATAGTAAACCAACTCATGCATTTGAGGCATTTGTCTCTATCAACAAACTGTGAACCATACACACTTCTCGTCCAACCGAAAGGGATAATAACAACTATACATAGATAACACAATGTATATACTTGACTAACTTTAGTTCAATTAATTTCCTACTCCACAACTAGCTATTCATTTACAACAACCATCCAACTGTGTAGTTAAAAATATGTTTTGTTTTTAATAATTAACAATGTTTGAAAATTTTTAATCTATGTAATTTTAGTGAGTTTTGTTAGTTTTTGGTTTGGTAAAAAAGTTTTAAAAAAAATTAGGTGGAAAAAGTTACATTTTTATGTGGCTCAGCCAAAATTCTAATATTGATCTCACTTGTCATGATTTTTTAGTGGTTTCAAAAGAGCCTAGCAATACAACTCACACACTAAGTGTTAAGGAGTGGATAATTATAGGTTTGAATTTGCTTTCAACATATCAAACGTCCTTGCAATTACGTGTATCATCTGAGACGTATTTACGTGACCATTGTCATGATATTTATTAACTTTTTTTAATATCACTATGATGCCATATGTCATATCAACATGTAACTCTTTTTAATTTTTCTTAAATCCTACATAAAATCAAATTTTTGGCTTTAAAATGAATTTCGGGAATAGAAATAGTGATTTCAAATTTTAAAAAGCATAGAAAATCAAAGCTTTTTTTTTTTACAAAGATTTGATTTTAATATAGTATTTTACGGTGATAATAAACCTTTTTTTAACTCGATAAACAACCATTTTTAAATAATTGGTAATTAAAAAATATATAAAAAAAAACCATTTTATGAATATTTTTTTCACTCACACAACCATTTTTAGCTCATTTTATAGGATAAAAATTATTCAACATTTTCCTCAATATAGAGTATAGCAAACTTCTACAAAAGTACAATATATACACTAAACAATATTCTCTCTTTTGCTATAATTTGTTGACATAATTACAAAGTAGGACTCAAAACTACTAAAGTTCTTCCTTCATATTCTTTTTCTTCAAAAGGACATTGACATCTCAGCAGATCCCTTGGTTGGCATTCTCTCGTCGTGACTTGTAATTAGGCCACAGTGGCCATTTGGAGTACGCAAAGCAGCCGAGTGAAATGCTTAATTAGTACACAACCCCATCACTTGTTTATCAATTCATATTATATTAAGGAAAATTTCTTGTTTTTCTTATTCATTGAGGATTAATAAACAAAATTGGTGCGTCTTATTAAGGAAAATTAGGCTTTAGTGGTTATTGCTAAGCTTCATGAAGAAACTTTGGTTTGTTGTAACTATATAGGTTGGTCCAATCGATAAAGATTTAACCCAAATTCAACAAAAAAACTAGATTGAATCACGTTTTTCATATATTTCTTGTTTTTCTTATTCATTAAGGATTAATAAAAAGAATCGTCGCATCTTATTAAGAAAAATTAGGCTCTAGTGGTTATTGTTAAGTTTCATGAAGAAATGTTGGTTCGGTGTAACTATATAGATTGGTCTAATCGATAAAAATTTAATCCAAATTCAACAATAAAAAAAACTAGGTTGAATTAGGTTTCCCGTATGAGGAGTTAGTTGGTAGCAACTTGTTAGAATATTCGTAACGTTAATTAATTTTGAGATTTTTCCTGACTCTATTAAGTTTTTAGGATTGTCTTTGTCTAAAAACTCATTCATAAAAAATGAAAATGAAAGTTGAGTGAGTAGAACTTAAAATAGGGGGTTTTCTAGAACAAGCAAAGTAATGCTTTATGATTGTAGTGATAATAAGTGTCTAAGTACCTTTTCTTAGAATAATTTTAGTATAAATAAAGTATAGTTTATAGAGAAGAGAAGGTTACATGACAAGGAGGGAAGCTCTCCAACTCCAACTACATGTGCTAATGTCAATGAGTGATTTCTTCTCTCATATATTTCTTATACATTCGGACACCTCACGCAATGTATGTGTCCACATGCTTAGCTTACCAGCATTCCAAAAAAACGTGCACATAACTAACTTTAGATAAGTGGTGGCCACTGTAAGTGACTTTAAAGTCTTGTTTCTCTCTCTATTCTCTCTCTACATTGCTTAATTAATTAATTTAATCTCTCACTTACTAATATGTGATGACATACATGTATACCCTCCTATCAAGCTAGTATTACTCAAATTAATATCATTTGTATTTCATTTCTCATTTTTATTTCCCATGGGAGAGTGGAAATGAGAAATGTTGTCACTCGCTTTTTTAAAATAAGGGTCATATTTGACTATTTTACGTAGATTAAGAAAAAAATTATACAAATGAAAGAGATAATTGATTTTCTTTTTAAATTATCCTTATTAATTATTGGCGTAATCATAAATGTAAAGTGAAAAAATTAATAAAATAAGAGTGATGCACATAAAACTGAATAGAGGGAACAATTAAAAAAAATTGCATTAGAAACTAAAAATGACATGTTTTTTTGTCAAATTATCTTTTTAAATTTGACTTATTTTAAAACGGAAGAAGTATTTTGTTCCTCTACTGCACCCTAATTATAATGCGGACTCGAACTAGAATCCTTTGCAATTGCTTTATGGCGCAACAATTGTACGAGATCTTACTGCAATTAGAAGCCTCTTAGATTTGTGCATCTTATGGTCTCTTTACAAGCTTAGGATTTTTTTTTAAGGAATTTTTGAAATGGCTATAAAATTAATCTAATTTTTGTCAATTTGACTTATTTTAGAGGAGAATCTGATTTTTGATATGTAGTATTAGAATGCTTCTTAAACAAAGGACTTAAAAGTTAAATATGAACTCTTGTTTTGGGGAAGAATCACATATCAATTCTTCCAACATCATATTAGTAGAAATGTTGTTATTCATCTTGTCCTTTTCTCTCATCCTTCATTATGTGATCTACATAAATAAGGCTGAATTTAGTAACTAGAAATTAAAAAAAAAGGTACGTATTGGTGATGGGTCCAATTCCAAATAGTGGACATACCATCGTATAACTCCCTAATAAAATGTCTGTGGCTTGAAAATTAACTGTATCTTTCTTGGGAGCATCAACTTTGTATGGGCTGGAGCTCCCACGACAATCCCTAAGCTAATTATTGATTTCTCATTTTTTATTCATACAAAAAATAAAGGTATATAATTAAATTAAATTTGACTTTATACAGTATATTTTATAAATATATTGAGTTTAGGAACATGCTGAGTAAGAACAAAACATATTGCTAATTAGGTGAAAGTGATTAGATATTAGTTTAAAAGCTAAAACCAATCATCATATGAGGTAGCCTGGATCTTGAAATATATTAAGATACATTAGTACTTACTGTATTTTATTTAAATAATAGCCTCAGATAGACATCTAACCATATAAATTGAAGGATTGATGTAACTATTTTAAAGTGAACATTTTTACTTTATAATTAGCTTAAGTAAGTAATCTAAATTATCCAAACATTTTTTTATTATTATTACATTTTAAAAATACATAGATCATATACTATGCAATCAACTAATGACCACTCACACCCAATTGGATTAATTGTTGCATGAATATAAATAACAAATTATGAATATGTTAAAATATATAAATGGAACATTTTTTTTTCTCAATGTTATCCTTTATTTTCTAAAGACAAAACTCACATTATACGTTAGCCAAATTCATAAATTGAAAGGATAAATGCTGATGGGTGCATATGGAAGTGGCATATACAGTTGCTAATCCTTTATTTATTCTTGTCATTAATGAAAAGAGTGGGAGTGGGGTGGCCAATGTGAAAGAGAGATAGATAGATGGAAAGAAAGAGATCTTTTAGCTTTATTATTATTATAAAATCAAAAGCACACAAATGGAACCTAATCCATACAACACAAATTTGGTTGTGGTTGTGGTGCTGCCAAACCCTAGCTAACCATATATGCCCATCTTCATGACACTACACTCACTCCACCTAAATACCCACATTCACACACCTCTTTGATTTTAATTGAGTTTGTACATCACTCTCCATTTATTTTTCCTCAAAGAAAAGGGAAAAAAATTGATATTAAAAAGGCCAAAA
>Ga0315914_1003320_pt1 | contig 24483 bp, 11 predicted proteins | sample MpolenodulesMG_FD_203920 | JGI IMG/M metagenome (GOLD analysis project Ga0315914, IMG submission 203920) | Medicago polymorpha root nodule microbial communities from Los Angeles, California, United States - elongated nodules | ecosystem: Host-associated > Plants > Roots > Nodule | place: USA... | reverse complement strand
CCAGAATGGAGTTGCGGCTGTCGCAGCCACCTTCTTGTCTTGAATTGGAATCTGGTTTTGCGTCTTGGGTGCTAGGATAGAAGCGCCAGTGTTTTGGCCGAGATAACCCAGAAACATCGTTAAAATTGAGTCATTATAGGGGAAATTTTGGGTTTTTGCACAGTAATAAACCTACTTTCCCTATTGGAACTGCGATTCATAACTGCTAGCCACCATCTTTTCCAGCAGCAGTGGTTTCAGCAGCCATTGTACCAACCCTCACCTTTACCTCAGTCTAATAGCTGTGAGAACACCTGCTCCTTCTCAACCATCATCAATCAGTGTCTCATCTCTCAATCCCGGTTTTGGGGTCTAACATCAGCCATTATATGTCCCAAAATATATTAAATATTGGCCAAGCACCAACTCATAAGTTTATGATTCTCATTGCTTACTGAATCATCATTAACTTCCAGCATTGGGTCTTAGTGGTATTATATTTTTTTTTTAGTGTTTCCTTTCTGGTTGTTTTAAACTTGTTAGTATTAATTAGTATAATGCTGTAATGTCTACTATGCCTCAATTTTGCCATTGTTACTTTCCTTTCAAACTTGCCTTCGCTCTTCCCATGCATATTATTTTGTACTGAACATTAATTTATTACTTTTCCGCCTTTACCCTTCATTCTATTTTCCTGAATTTCCTTCCTTTTTAACAGTTGAGGAACAAAAGGCGGAATCTGCCCGAGCTCCTCCTGCAGGAGATAATGCAGAGGTACGTAATTGTGTTACGTGAGAGATTGTCTTCTGGTTTTACTTTTACCTTAACAAAGTTATATTTTGCATGCAGTAAAGTGACAGGTTTTACTAGGGGTCTGTGGTGTGAATACGAAAGACTAGTCTCTATGCAAGTTCTGGTGGTTCTCTGTTTCCATGTTTTCTAGTTGTAGGAATTTTAAAGCTCACCACTAGGATGTTTTAATTGAACAGTAAGTCTGTCTCTAGGAAAATTATAAACCCTGGGGCTTTCCTCTTCATTTGACAATGAAATCCAGCATTGCCAATGTTGCTTTAGATGCTTTTTAGCTACCGGAAAAACATAAGATTCATGGATGACTGTAATAATTTAATTGGTGCTTTTTGTTTACATATACACTATTAAAAAAAAAATGCCACCTTAGATGATTTCATCATTTTACAAAGTAGTGTTTATTTTAAATTTTTGTAAGTAATTTAAAGAGTTTGGTCTAGTAGTAAAATGACGTATCTTAGAAACTTTTAAATTTTTGTAAGTAATTTAAAGAGTTTGGTCTAGTAGTAAAATGACGTATCTTAGAAACGGAGGTTCCGGGTTCGAGCCTTATTAGTGTTGTTAGTGGGAGGTAAATGTAAAATTACTGAGTCATAATGTCTTCTCAATCTTGAACTAGGCCTCCATTGGAAATGGATCCTCAATTTTTTTTTCTCTCTCAATTTTCACACATCAACCTTTAAATCACTTTTCCTCCTTTTTTATTTCAAATTCCAGTGTTACCATTCCTTTATATTTTTGCCACTTGAGAGGATTCTAATCCATTCCATTGGGACTTCCGACCCAATTATTGTTTTTTGGATCGGAGTGTAACTCTCGATTGACTTATTTCAAAGGTTGACTAACAAAGGTCTATAAAGCAATCACCACTATCAAATTACTACATTTGGATATTTATTTTTCAAAGGCAATAAACTATTTCATATTGAAAAATTGTTTCGTTAGTTCAATGATAGATTATTCTTTTTCTTTTTTGGTTTTTCATAGGTTCTCTCTTCCGAAAATTTTATTAATCGATACACATCGGAATCTTGGTTTGCTATGTTGTGGGAGTCTAATCCCCACCACTAAACTCAATCCTAATTGGTGATGATAGGTTATTCTTATTAGATTATTTTTTATTTTTTTTTGTAAATAGAGAAACTCTTCTCCTTTGAGGGTTTAGAACTTGCAACCGTGTGTTGCCACTTTTAGTTGTCTTTTAGACATTCAGAGATGCTGATCCTTTTTTGCGATCATTGATAGTGATACTTGCTATGGTTACGTTATACTTATTTTTTCTGATGCCTGGTTACTTTATTTTGCACAAAAGCATATCGAACTTGTAAATAAATTATTTTAAGTTTAAAATCTTCCTTTTAATCTTTCTTTTTAAATATAAATTGTGGTTAATAATATTCAAATTTCTTAAAAAAAAAAAATCAAAATGGTTCCTCTGAAAAAAATCATTCAAAGTTGTGATTAATTATGTTCAATGAATGGTAGATGAGATGCAATATCTTGTTATATTTGTTAGCCATCAACTAAATTGTATCAATTGAATATTTAAATATTTAAATCATGTCAACCATCTATTTTATTATCGAATTTAATGCCAGAATATTGTCAAAATGTAATTTTTCTTTCAGCGATTTTCCCATTTTTATGACAATAATAACACGTCTAAGGATATTTTTCCCCAAAAAGTGCAATTTTCAAGTTATTTGCCAAAAAGGTGCGAGTAAGAAGATGGACAATAGTCTACACCGTTTAATTTATAAATATGATCCTCCGAAGAATATACTTGGTTAAATAAAACAAAAAAGATATAAGTACAAGATTTCATCAAATAGGATAGGATATAATATACCATTTGATCTAATGGGATATCCATATAATATACCTTGGATGGAGAATGTTGTGGAGGACCTAAAAAGAATAGTTGAATTTTTTTTATAAGGTAAAAAGAATAGTAGATGGCATGCATTACAATTGGATGTTGCTAAATATGGCCTGTCCAGAGGGAAAAGAAAAAGGAAGGTGTCGGATTTGTATTCTCTCTATTGAAAATTTTCTCTTTTTTTAAATAAAATTTAAATCATCAAACATTAGAGAGAAAAAAATAAGAGTTAAATTATAAAGAAAAACGGTTAGTGAGTTTTAATGGTGGAGATTTTTCTTGGTTACTTAATGATGGAGATTAAAAATGAAGAAAACTTGAGAACATTTTTAAAATAAGAGAATCCAAATCCGAGGTGTAGCGGCTTGTGTTAGAAGATGTAGTAAGTTTGTTGAGTGTCTTAATACTTTTTTTTTGCTAATAGTTTTAATGATTTTAAGTTGCTAAATATGCTCCTTGTAATAAACATTGGAGATTTGAATTTCCTTATGCTTTTGTTCAAATCCTAATTCGATTGAACTTTTGAGCGTTGTATTGATATGCCCCCTTATGTCCTCGTGAGCTTAGCTCACCTGGTATGGATAATGCATAATATATGCAAGGTACGGGGTTCAAATTCCGACCAACAAAAAATATATATATATGCCCCCTTATGATTTGGAAATTTGAACCTTCTTGATTCACATTGTGTTGCATCAAGACAATTTAAATTTGAAAATGCTTGACCTTTTGAGACGATGTACCAAGAGATGTTTCATCAATGTTGGGATCAAAGTGTTCCTATCATAAATAATAAAGAAAAATCTTAAGGTTCGGATGGATGGAAGTGTGTTAAGGAGTGGAAGTTATTAAGCTTGATCTTGTTTTGGCTATAAAAAAAAATCTTATGGTTCAAATGGATGGAATTCAAAAGCGTTTTCTAAGCAATCACTTTTTGAATTTCCCCATACTCAATTGACGACTCCAAACCCCAGCCGCTCCATAACATCATCATCATGCAGAGATGGGTGCATAATATCGATTGATACCACACTTTCTCCACATGGTTCTGTGAATAAGTTTTTATAAAAATCATTAACCATGACTTGTATCCTCTACCCCAATCACCTTGATCCTTACGTAGCAGCGAAACCTTATTTTTCCTTTTCCTATTAACAACTTTTAAATGGTAATATCGAGTATTCCTACCACCGCTAATAAGCCATTTTTCTCTTGAGCGTTGGAACCACATCAGCTCCTCTTTATGAAGAATATCCTACAACTCGTGTTGAAACTTCTTCTCTAACCTCATCAACCCACCAAAGAGTACGCGCCACTAAGTTTAAGAATAGGATGGGATGAGGTAGGCTTTGTTAGGCCTAAGTTTGGTCTATCAAAAAATTAAGGTCGAAGTCTGACATGTAGCCTTCAATAGGTTTGTTTTTTAGGTCTAAAAGTTTATTTCATATTAACATATTTAAATACTTAAACATTAAATAGACTAAAAAACTAAAAGATCAATTAGATTAAACTCTCTTTTGATATTTAACATTACATTTTAAAGAATTTGATTGGATATAATATCATATTTCAATTCTATCTTATAATAATACCTTTAAATATGTGAAAAATTAATGTACACTAAAAAGATTAAATTATTGACTTTGTGAAAAAAAAATTAAATTATTGAAAAAGTTAACAAATTTATAATTTAATAAAAAGTCAAAAATTGAGATGATATTAATAGTAATAAAATATTTTATTCGTATTTACTTAAATAAGACAACCTCATAGGTCTAAAAGACTTTGTTATAGCTCGTGATCTGATCATTTTAGTTAAACAAGCTTCTAAAAAGGTGTGAATGAATCTGAGTAGCGTGGAAGTGGTTAATAAAACTAATAGACTTTTGATTCTATTTGCAATACTATTTAGGAGACAGTGAGTAAGGTTGTTGTTGAGCGGCTCAAGGAGTGCATTCCTACTTTTGTGTCTCTGTTTCAAACGGGGTTTGCTTCGGGGCGAATGATGCATGAAAAATATTGTGTTGGAAGGGTAAACATCTCTCATTTGCAATGAGAGTTACTTTAGCAAAGAGTGTTGTTATTGAAGTAGTTCCTATTTATCCTATAATGACAATTACAATCCTTAAGTTTTGTATAGAGGGAATTTAGAAAATTCAGCGAGATAAGTAGAAGGCAACTTGTGCATTAGGTTCCTTTGGCTTCAAAGACTAAATATTATGAATGACATTAAATTGAAATTTATTTTAGGGAGTTTATTATGGAGATAAATCACTTTTGGCTGAATGTGGTTCATAGTGATGGTCGAGCTAAATAGTAGCAGATGATGATAAATAAGGTGAAGAAAGAATTTAAATGCAAAAATAAATAAAAAATGTGGTAACAAATATGGAAGAATGTAGAAGTAGCTTGACTTGAAATGTAACTTGTGTAAAAGAAATATTGTGCTTTTTTTTTTTGAAAGGAGAAATATTATACATGTAAGTGAAAAATATTGATTTTATATAATATTCAAAAGTAACTATAATGACCAAAACATACGAAAAGAAAAATATTTGAATTGTTGAGAGTAATACAATGTAATAATCAGTAAAGGACACATGTCAAATAATGAGGAAACATACTTGTTGTGATTTAAGAGCCATGAATAATGTAATTTCCTTTGCATCCTACTTTCCTATATCGCCATTTGGGAGGCATGGGTGATGATGTAATTTCCCGAGCTTAGTACTTTTATTTATTTATAAATTATTTGCTAAAAAAAAATTATTTATAAATTATAGTGTATGTAATTAGGAATGTTATATACCACTTGTTGTGACTCAATAAAGTTCTTAGGCAACGAATGATCATTGTTGTTTGCTGAAATGATATGTGTTGACCCTTCATTCTTTTTCCTATTTAGCCGGTCTTCATGACTAATTATACATCTCACATTTCTAATTTTCATTGCCTAAAATTACAGTCTCAAACTAGGAGAGGAAAAAACGGGTCAAAACAAAAATTTCGACCATCCACAAATAATGGGAGACATTAGAACCTCAAAGAACAAACAGAAAAAAAATACACATAAACTAGTTTGATTCATTATTTATTTTAGTATAAAATGCAAGGCCTTCTTCATTGCAAACATACTATCACATTTAGAAGTAAATTAATTTTCATATATTCATACCAACAATATCAAGAACAATGGCAAAGTCTACAATCCCCCTTGTCTTCACCCTTTGCTTTTTATCCTTCTTAGGTTCGGCTTATTCCAAGCCCGAACGCTTCTTTGTAGAAGGTGTTGTTTACTGTGACACATGTCGCACCCAATTCATCACCAGATTGACCGAGTTCATTGAAGGTACGTACATATTTTTAACGTAAATCTATGAAGCACATGTACTCATCGAATTATGTGTGTTCTGGTGTCCAATATGTATCGTGTCTGACACCAACACACACCGTCGTATATATGTCATTTTCTTATATTATTATCGATGTTCACATGTCATGTCGAGTCTAGTGTATGTATAGTATGTGCCTCGTAATACCTAAAAGTGAAATTAAAACTATTGATTATTATTATTTTAAAGAGTCTAAAGATGAAACTCACACACATTTATTACTAAGAAGCGGAGAAATAGGAGTTCTAACTCGTGCCTTAGCATATCGAATGTCTTGCAACTTGACATAAATAATAATTTGTGTGGCCATATATATGTAATGAAGGTGCAACGGTGCGTGTGGAATGCAAAGAAGAAAATGGAACATTGACATTCAACAAAGAAGCAACAACAGATAAATCAGGAAAATACAGTGTGGAGATAGATGGAGACCATGAGGATGAAACATGTGAAGTTATTCTTTGCAAGAGTCCAAGGAAAGATTGCTCAGAGGTTGACTCAGAATCTCACCTACAACAAGCTGCTAGGATCAGTGTCACAAACAACAATGGAATTGTGTCACCTGTTCGTGCTGCTAGCCCTCTTGGTTTCCTTAAGAAAGAGCGTCTACCAGCTTGTGGTGAGGTTCTCAAAGAACTTGGAATTAATGAAGATGGAACTGAAAAGGAGGACTAGAGTAGCTCAACCTTATGTCCTTTGCCCACATTAATAATCAGGGTTCTTATGTGGGATTAATAATGGAAGCTTTTATGTATGTACCTTTGGAGGAGTTATACTAGATTTCATGACCTTCAAAGGATATTCCTTTCATTTTTATTTTCTCTTAGTTTGTCATGTTTTTTATTGTAGGATTCATCCCAATTTGTTTTAGGGTTTTGCTAACTGATGCCCTAAAAATATTGGTTAAGGATCTCATTAGTAGAAATTAATGTAATTCATCCCAATTTGTTTTAGGGGTTTACTAACTAGTGCCCCTAAGATATTGGTTAAGAATTTTATTAGTAGAAATTTTGTTTTGAAAATTCAAATTTTTACTTAATTACTTTAACCAATGTCCTAAGAGCGGTCAATAGCATTCTTCTTTGTTTTATCATTTCATTTTAAGTAAAATATTCAGTGATTTTTTTATATATTAAGAGTGAACTTTCTCTAAGGCCTAAGCTTCTAGTCCATTGCTTTATATTATTTTGGTCTTAACCCTCTTATTCTCTAATCCTTCCAAAGCTTGGTAGGAGGTTAATAAAGTCTGATCTCAATTGATTGTCCTAGCCAAAAATCGAATTCTTCTAAATAATTTGTTCTTAGTTGAAAGTGGTTAACTATTTAAATCAAATCATTTGGTTTGTCACGAAAAAGTAGGAGAATTTTCAACTAAATAATAAAATTGACACTTCCCAATTATTAGAGCAAAATAAATAACCAACTAAAAATTAAAACGTGTAAACAATAATTAAACCTAAACTTTTATATGAACAATTCCAATTCTATACCAAGTTACCAACCACCTTCGCCATATAGTATTTTGAAGCATACTTAGTATTTGTCGTCTTATGTATAACTGATATGACAAAAGAAAAATTATAAAAGGATGATTGTTTGAAATTGAAATAATATGTTGAGTGTGAACCTAAAACATAATATTCAATTTCAAACAGTTTATCATATCAATTAATTAATAATAAAACCTCTGTCTTTTGTTTGACAAAAGAATTTGATTTTGAGAAACAAAGGAAGAAAATATTTGAAAGTGACGGCTCTAATTTTATAAATTAATACAGCTAATCAAGTAAACATTAATCAGAAACTTTATCAAGTTTTCCATTATATTAATGATCGAAGAATAATTCTTCCTTATATTTGCCATTCATACTCAAGTCTTAGTCTTTCTAGGATATTTTATTTTTTCCTAGTTGAAAAGAACCAAAACTCGCCAGCAAAATACTTTTAGCAGTATAGACCACATATCAACTAGTTTATAATTTGAATTATTTTCTTTAATATAAAGAAAAAATGGTTGCTAAAGAATCAGTCAATTTTTTATGTTTGTTTTTATAATGATAAAAATTTAGAATGAGAGGGTGATGTCTAGTCTAAAATATGGAAGACATCGAGGGTTTAAAGAGTACTCATAAATGATAAAAAAAAAACAATTTACATTTATCTTCCATCAAGGTGATTGCGGGAAAGAGGAAACGATTAATCATCTTTTCTTGGAGTGTGAATTTTTTGGCAGCATTTGGCGTCTTCTTCATCGATGGTTGGATATATATACGGCTATTCCATCAGATGTGGGTTGTCAGACACAACATTATTTTGGTGCACATGATTTTAAAAGGGAAGTTTGTTCTTGCTTTCAGGGCTGTGTGGATGGCTTGCCTTTAGATCATTTGGAAAGAACGTAATTCAAGAATTTTTAATAACAAAGCTTCGTCTCCAGATTACCTTCTTGATGGTATCAAGTTTCATTCATGGTGGTGGTTGAAAGTGCATAAACCGGATTTTTATTTTCATTTTCATTGTTGGTACTCTTCGCAATCTCTCTATATAGGATATACCACTGTGTGATTATGGTTCATGGTTCGGCGCTATTTGTTGTATTTTGGACTTTTGGTTTTTCTCTCGTTAGGCACATCTTGTGCTTAATTAGGTTGGTTTCTTAATATATCTTTTGATTGGCTTAAAAAAAAGTATTAGTGGGTCTCGAATCCTGATCTCATATCCAATCAAAACCAATTCTAGCAGTATTATAGAATACAAATTGGTTTAAAATTCAAAACTATTTCTTTAATTTTGATTTGGTATGTATGGCAATAAAAAAAAGGATTCGGTATGATTCTGCCGGCCTTTACCGTGCTCAAGAGAAAAAGAAATAATGTAGTTAACTCAAATATTCGTGTTTTAGTAGTGTATATTTTAAAATCTTATATCTATGTATCTATCTATGACCATTTCATCTATATCCATATTCATCACTTTGTATAGCTTTCGTGGATCGATAAACAATCATATCACAGCTAATGTGTATAATGATCCCCTTGAATCACATCATTTATCTGCAACCCATTCATACCATATAAATAGCTGTATTAAAAAAAAAACTAAACTAAAAGGAATCGTGACGTCTCTTTGTATGGTTGAACATTACATATAGAATAATTTGTCCCGGTATTTTTGTTGGTTGTTCACATCATAATACTTAGGGATATATATGGTTTGGTCCCTCGGTTGTTGAAACTTTCCATGTATACATATAATTCCAAATTATGTGCTTTCGTAGATTATGCATTAATATAAGCAGTTTATTGACCTTGATGCTAGTAGCAGAAACAAACAATATTCTTTTAACACGTATTGGACCATGGAAAAAAAGTATGGCCGTTCTATTAAGTTTTTATATATTAAATCTAATTTTTTTTAGAGGCATATTAAATCTACTAATTTTTACTAAATTAATATATATGGTAAAAAAATGTCATTCTCTATAGACTCCTTTGAGATCTTTTCTGTTTTTAAGGTAAAGCTTAATATTTTTCCCAATACTTTAAAAACTCAAATCCGAGAGAGAAAAAAATGCAATAATGTTGGATCCTTGGCTGGTGAAGAGTATATTCGTGCAAACTCTAATCAAGTTCCTTAAAAAGATAAGGGTTCTTTTAATAAATAAATTAATACTACAATTTATTTTAGCATTATTATTTTACTCTACCTAGATGAAGGCTTGTATTAACCATAAATTTGACAAAATAACATTGGCACAATAATTATGTTAAAAATATGTGGTTATACCAAAGTAACCATCAAGCTTGCACTAAGTTCAAATTAATCTGTTTTGCACTAAGTTGAATTGAGCATACGAAATCAAGATGAAATATATATACACATGTTACATGTAATTTAGTTTTTCAATCCATTCTAAACTTCTAATACGTAAAATTCACATGGGAGGAAAATGGTTTCTTCTCCATCCATACTTTACTATATATAATCATGTAAAGAACAAGAAATCACAAGGAGGATGCTAATGAATAACCACCTGAGGTCTTCCTCCGTCGCTTGCCGGAAAATACTTCTCGAAAATCACTATGAGGAGGCATAAATTGCTCTAACCCTGAGTAGTTATGGCCATCATCAGAACTAGCAGCTTCGTAGAGACAACTTTCCGGTGAACCGCTATCCTCAAGACCCGGAGGCTTGGCCTTCCGACGACCAGCCCCAACTGGTACGTTACGGAGGGCCCCGCCAGCCGTCCAGTACCTTTGACAGCTCTTACAAAAATGTCTTGGTTGATTAACGTTGTAGTTATTGAAATAACAAAATTTAGTTTCCATACTCTGGCATCTTGGACATGGTACAATCTTTTCTATCTTCTTCTCCACCGTTTGATTTTCACTTTCTTTTTCATCTTGGACATGCAATTTTATTGTTGTGCCAAATAGCTTAATCCCTTGTATCTCTTCACCTTTTTTCACTTCAGCCATTTTTTCATGTAGAGAGAGGTTGTTATTGGATTATTCTTAATAGAGAAGGTTTTGGTTGGCGTTGAGGAGGAAATATTATAGAAGGGCTTTATATAGAGATAAATAAAGCTAAAAAGTGCTTATTAGTTAGCACAATCATAAACCACGTGCTACACGACAAAAAAACAAGACGTAGGTGGAGTATAAAGTGGCTTGTGAAAGAAAATGTGAAAAGTGAGAAGAGTGGAAAGCGGTTGAGGGTACTGAACAGTAGAGTTTTAAAAATTGATGTTCACATTTTTAAAATTGTTCATTTTCTTGGTTAGGTGGAAGTTAACTCAGCCGCTACATTTTTTTAGGGATAGTTAACTCGCATTGATACTTTTTAGATCGATAATCTAATTTAAAAAGTGATAGATCGATAATCTAATTTAAAAAGTGATTAAATCGATCTAAAAATTGACAATGTGGTTGAAAAATGTGAAAGGAGTTAACTTTTATTGGATAAGGGAAAGAACAATTATGTTAGGAAGAAGAGCAATTTTCTAGAATTTTTTTGGTGAGTTTTACTTTTTGTGTCCAATGAGAAATTGAGTTAGTCTACGTCATCATCATGTAGTGCTGAAATGTCTAACAAGTGGGCCCAATCCAGATAGATCGCTTGCAAAGTGTCAAAAGTTAGTCGAAAGGGAATGCATGTACTTTTGTTTTGCATAATAATATGTGTGTGAAAGAAAGAATAATCTTGATTATTCTGGTGAAAATGAAATTCTCCTTCTAGTATTTTATTTTCAAAAGTTCTTATAATAAATAGTGCCTAATTATCATTAATGTCTTTCGTATCAAGCTAATTAGGACTCGTTTGGTAGTCAGCAATTATCAATATTTTGCAAATTTCAATTTAGTTTTTGATGATTTAATGTTATATGATAGTAATCTACTAATACAATCACCTTATTCAGTCATGTTTCTCTAGTTAAACATTTACTGCGGTGGAAGCTAGCAATGGGGAGGCAACATAATTGTTATAGGGGATAATTTTGTTTCCAACTTTTGTTGTGCCTCTTAAATCACTAAAAAAAAGTGAATTCTGTGGAAAAAGAACAAGCAACATAATAACATTATTGAGGCATTTAATTTAATGTTATAATTTTTAACCAAATTATACTTTCACATGTCCTTAATTATACTCACATTTGAGGGGAAAATCCTAAGCATAAGCTAAATATTTTTTACCAAAAAAAAAAAAAAAAACTTTTTTTACCAAATAATTGTCCATTCTCTCTTTTGTATGATAAAAAAAAGTGCAATATAATGCGTTTGCCGGGAGTCGAACCCGGGTCTATTGCTTGGAAGGCAATTATCCTAACCGTTGGACTACAAACGCATCTTGTTGCTTGTGTAACTGAAGAAGTAATAAAATAGTCTCGAACATCAACATATTTATTTATTTATCCTTCTCGTTTATCATATAATAATTTATAATTAAATATATTTTAAGGGGCGAATTTCTAATCACTAGACAATTTGATCAAAAAAATATAGGACAAATACATCATGTGGTCCTTTAAGTTTTGTGTTTTTTTTCAGGTTCGTCCTTTAAATTTCATAAGTTTCAAAAAAATCTTTTTAGTTTATGAATGCTTGCAATGTTAGCCTTTCTATCTTCATTTAAAAAAAATGTTGATGTGGTCGTTAACTTGTTGAATAGACACGAAACAATTTTAGTCTTTATCTATTTTTATAAAGAATGTATTTTTTTTTTTAAAGATCCATATAGAGATTAAAGCACACTTCTTTCACATTCTCAAAATTTGCAATACTTTGGATGAAGAATGAAAGACATTGATTAAATGAGTACTCATAGTCTCATATCAAATAGTGTGAAGAAGAAAGAAATGTTATAAATATGGATAATAAGTTTGATTTTTCTTCACCACAATAGTATTCGGGGGTATTAGGGATTTGCGTAGCTGTTTATCTTTGAGAGTGTTTACAATTTTTTCCGTGTAAAATTGTGTGGTAGAGAATATCAATGTAGGTATTTGTTCACCAAATAGTTTGTAATTTTTTTTCTCCCCATAAAAATTGTAATTTGAGTAATAAAATATCTTGTTAAGAGACTATGGATGTAAGTATAGAGTGTGAATCTTGTCGTTAATTTGTTTCCTTTTTACTTCTTGAGTGGGTTTGCTTCTGGTTAGATTTTCTCTTTTTGATTTAACAACACATGGTACCCAAAAAATGTACTGCCTTTTCTTTTTTCTAATTGGTTTCATTAAAATAATTAAAGAAGGAATTCGTATATTAAGTTTTCTTTTAGAAGGAAATGACTTAATGCAATGGTTTTCTTTATAAGGAGCGACATAAATATGCACAAAAGTCTATGAGAAAATGTACTTGTGAAGCATTGAAGAAATGGATGTTCGCTAGAAACAGGTGTAGCTCACTGTATTCTTTTTTATTTTTGGTGAATTCATTGTATTCAAATGTTTGCCATAATTGATATATATTATCACTTTATATTATCCTGAATTTCAATACATACAGTGTGAAATTTGATTGCCGGCCTTGGATAATATTTGTATTTATGCAGTCATACATCAATGGTTGTTGGATCGAAATCAGATTATCAAAATATCAAACTATGAATTTTAGTTTTGAAAAATAAAAATTTGGAGCCGATATCGATCCAATGATCATCGATGGTTGACTGTGTAGTGATTATTGACTATTGGCAATCCAAATTCATACAACTAGTAGGTTGCTTACGCTCATCCCTGCATTGATGCAATTCACGCATCAATGATTGTTGAATATTGAGATCGGGTGACCATATATAAGACTTTGTATTTTATTTTTTAAAAATCGACGTCTACGTTAAAATTTGAAGCATTTGATCTCAATCTAACAACCACCAACATGTTAGCTGCATAACCACATGAGATTACCGACCACATGCTATCGAAATTGACATGTGTGGTGAGTTGATCCTATAGCTAGCCTTGAGTTGCATGTTAGTGTTATTATTAAGGTAAATCTTCCGCTTTACATCATGAGCCATGCCCATTCTAAGTTAATCTTTTTTGGTCTTTTACATCATGAGCAATGCCCAATCTAAGTTAATCTTTTTTGGTTAAAGTAAAAGAGAAAGATACTCAACGGTGTGAGTAAAACTCAATTGCCAAACAATTGTAAATTTTTATAAATTCTTAAACTAAATATGCTCGAAATATATATTTGTCAAGTTTTTTTTATGAATACAACTTAAGCCCCAACAGAAAGAAAAAAAACAAGAAACAATAGATTTTTTTGAAGGGAAGAAACTAAAGATTAAAAACCCCTAAAAAATGCATCGGGGTTTAAATCTGCCAATATGATGAAAGAAACATAATCAGAAATAACATCAATAAAAGATCAGATTCTTTATCAAAATTAACTTGTGTTTGACAAACGCATCCGCCATTGATTGGCTTCACGAAACATAGACTTCAAAGACAAAATGATCCGGCTAACATAAGATGATTGTCGGGTTATATTTTAAATTTGGTCAATTTATATTTTGTTGAACGAGAAACTCGTGTGAACACACTCAAAAAATAAAAAAGATAGAATTAAAAAAATGTAAATTTTTTTAATAATTATTTTATGAAAGTGTGTCTAAACCTAGTGCTCAAAATCTTGTAGCAACTAAATTATTTTCCCTGTTGAACTTACAAAAATTGATCAAATCATATTTGAAGTTTTCAATTATAGCTAGTGTATAATATTGTTGCTATGGAGATGTATAGAAAAAAATATATATATCCATGCAAAGATAATAGTCCTATTGAGGAGAAGTATTTACGTATTGTTCCAGCATAAAGGGGAATATGTCCCTTTTAGGCAACTATAGTATTAAATTAAAGTATGAATATTTGCTAAGAAAATGAAACTTTACATGACTCTGATTTGGTTTTTTGCAATCAGAGAGTGGTATTTGGTGCATCACTAATCAAGTGAATTTGAATACCTCCAAACAAGTATGATCTAGGCATGACTTTTTGCGGCTTTTGATAAAGCAAAATAGGTCACAAATCAAGATTAAGTACGCATCATCATGCAATTTTAGTGGATATATGATTCCTAAAGTTGCATGCTGCTAAATGCATTTGGTATTACTTTTCTCACCAAAGCCAACTTTCCAGGTTCCAATGGATTTGTTGCTCCCTTTTCCATCAATTAAAAGTTTTGGATGTGGGTCCAGTACCTTTTAGTAAGTATCTAAATTTGCAAGAAGTTGGCATGTTATTTCTTTTCTAAAGAAATCTTTATAATATTAATTGGAAAGTGATCTCATTTCCAACTTGTACGTCTTTTTTATATTTTAATTTTGACTAAGGAAGAATCAATTTGGTTTATTTCATTGAATTGTAAATATATGTACTTTTTTTCTTTGGGGGTGTATTAGATTTAGATATTCTATAAAAGTTAGTTATACCAGTTGCTTAGATTACACCAGTAACTAGTAAATTGTTTTTCAGATTGGTTATATAAGCGGTTTTTTTTATCGGGTTTGAACTCAGACCTTGCATTATTCCTACCAATTGAGTCAAGCTCTAATTTCAATTCTTTTATTATAAATGTAATTTCAATTTTACTTTTACGTGAGGGTCTGGTTTTGCCTCTAAATATTGACAAGGTTTTATTGAAATGGATTATTGGCGGTAGCATCAAAGTTATGCATTTGGTCCTTTCATTTAATCGAGATTTTTAAAATTTGTTTATGTGATGTCATGTAGACAAACTTTGCGGAACATATCAAAGATGAAGTGACGCACAAGAAAAGTTCATTCGAAATGGAGAAGATTTTGCATCTGGTGTCGGAATGACCTGAATTTTACCTTTTCGGAAAGCCCCGGACCTCACGAGCAAAACTCATGGCTTTGCTATGATGTAGAGATGAATTTAGTCATTCAAGGTCGTCAGAAAGCCCAAAACCGTATTTTAATATTTCAGCATATTCTAGATTTTTCTATTTCATTTCAGTTTGTTGTTTTTTGGCACACCCGGGTTTGTTATTTCCTCTAGTATTTAATCATAGCTTATCCAAGAGACACTTTTTCATTCAATAAAATTATCGAGACTTTTCTCAATTCTGATGGATTTCAGAAACCCTTATTTAATAGGTTTGTGCTTGCAGCCTGTTTGTTTATCTTTTAGGTTTAGAGCTTGTTAATCCTTGCTTCCGTTCTGCGCCATTATGCTATCAAGGTTGGTTAAATTTTCTGAAAAAAGCACCAAAAAATTTGTGATGTTCTTTTTTCTTGATATCTGCCTAATTGATATTTTATCTTCTACCCATAAAAATTAAAAACGAAATGATATTTGTACAACCACTTGTGACAACTTTTGTACAACTTTCTCTCTCACACTAATATGAAGTTCTTATTCTCTCTTTTCCTTTTTCTCTCTCCATTGTTTTTTACCGAAGAGAGAGAAAAACAAAGTTGTCACTAAAGTTTTCATGAAATGGATGTACAAATATCATTGCTCAAATTAAAAAAATGTCTTGTTAACTAGTGCTCCCGGGACACTGGTTAAGGAATCTAAAAGTAAAAAAATTGTCTTGAAAATATAAACTGTTACTTTTGACCAACTAATTATTACAACACTTTTAAATAAAATCTTACTTCTTTTGACTGCTTAACCAATGCCCTGGGAAACTGGTTAAAATTTTCGATTAAAAATAATGGATGCTTTCGCAAAAGTCACTCTATTTAACCTATGAGTATATAGGCTTCTATCCATAAGTTCCGGAATACATTTGTGTTATGAAATTCAGCTGAGTTTATTGGAATACATTTGTGTGTTCCGGTAAACTTAAATTAAGCTAAGATCGTATTGAGGAAACAATTTTCTCCACCCATGACCAATTTGGAGATATGTATCTACAAAGAAAAAAAATGAAGAATTATTTGGTTATTTTCTTCTTCAAAAAAGAATTCTTTGGAATATTAAATTTTGTTGTAAGCAAATTATTTTTAAAGCAATATATATAAAATGGTATTAAATATTCTCTACATTTAAAAATACATGTCGCAATTCACATAACTTACTTTGACCATATTTTTTAACTAATATATAAATACAAATGTTACCATATAAGATGGCTTTTTTTTGTGTAAACCAGGTATCTCTGCGCGCAACTGCAAAGACTAATCCCTCGAGCATTGTGGGACCCAAATAGGCGGCAAACTCTCCCTAAGAGTTTTAACGCTGTTGCATGCCCAAGGCAAGATTCGAACCCATGACCTTGGTTAAGCTAGAAGAGACCTGTTCCATCTCATCTAAGCGCTCATGGGTTGACGAAACCCTATAAGATGTTGTTTGATTTGTCTGAATGAATATGTTCAAAATATCAATTTTGTATGGCTTAATTGATCAGTTGGTCCCTTAATTTAATTATTTATTTCAAAGTGGTCCCATAACAAAAAAAAGTCTCAATTTGGTCCCTTATATTTGCTTCCGTAAGTCAATCTAGTCAAATTCCGTTAATTCTAACCCCTAAAGGGTAAGATAGACCAATATTGAAGGTGGTCTACTATAGACATTGTTAATCTTTTTAATTTTAACCCTTTGATTTTTTTCGTTAGATGAAAACAGTTGAATCATATATGTCTATTGTATCTTACAATAAACCACCGGTAACAATTGATTTCTTTTCCCTTTCTTCTCTTTCTGCATCATCTTCAAGAACATTTTCATATACCTTCATCAATCTTCAAACAATAAAACCCAAAAATAATAAAAAATAAAAATTTTGTTTATCATTTCAAAACAATACAATTAAATTTTTCATCTTCTTCAAAACAACACAATTAAATTCAATTGAATATCTCAATTCTTCAAACCAACAACAATAACTTCTCACTAAACCTGATTTTAGATCTGGGCGTCAAACCAGCAACAATCTCTTCCATGGAACGCTTTTCTTGCGTCAATGCCACCACTTCTGATCCTCCTGACAACGACGAATACAATGATTATTCCGTCACCACTCCAACCACCGCCGCCACTGTCACCAATCCTAATCTCGCCTGTGTATACCTTTTTTATTATTATTTCATGTATATGTAAGGGATTTGGATTTCGAATTCATTAACATCTTTGTAGAACTGCGATGTGAGAATTATGAACATGTGATGTGATTCCATTTTGTGCCTTTTTCTTTACAATCAAATGAACTATTAAGAATTGTGTGTGGTTAAAAAATCAGGCTTGCAATCCACTTGGGTTGGCCTGGTGGTATCGGGTTGGGTCTTAGGAGTGTACTGCTCCTCTGAAGGTCTTAGGTTCGATTCTTTCCCGTACCAATTTGGGTGGGCTATTTAGCTTCTTAAAAAAAAAAAAAAAAAATAAGGCTTGCATATCTTTAATTCATTCATGTGTTCTGTTCCTGCCATCCTGCATATTTTCCAATCAACCAATTCAATTCTACCTTTTTTATTAATAATGTGATCCAATTAATTTGATCAGAATTTAGTGAATGGTGAATGATTCAACTGTTTTTTCTGGGATTGTTTAAATTTTTCTGGGTTTTTATGAACATAATATTTAAGATGATGAAGATCAAGAGGAAGAAGAGGGAAAGAGAAGAAGAAAAGAAAAAGAATTAGATGTTGGTGGCTCACTGTTACATGCAATGGACCTACAATCAAATGGTTGAAATCGCATCAAAAATATTAGATGTTATAAAACTAACAGAGAGGACCAAAGTGAGTAACGGAAATATACATAAAGGACCATATTAAGATATTTTATAGCTATAGGACTACTTTGAAATAAAGAATTAAGTTAAGAGACCAAACATTTAATTAAGCCTTTTTTTTATCATAGATAATTAAAAATATTAATTGTCAAAAGTGGTTTATTTTTTGAAAAGGCTTAACTTATTAACAACAAATCCTTGCTCAAGACGAACAAGAAGGGTGAAATAAGATTTACAAAGCAACGGTACCGTATATAGGTGGAACACCAAAAAAAAGATACAGACAAAGCAAAGTTCAAGTACAAAACATCGCAATGAAAGCCATATTAATCATCCCACAAAGATCTACCAACAAAAGTTGTCTATTACATCTGTGTAGTGGTCGATTATTACTTAGATAGTTTGTATATTTGAATGCACACTTTTTAAAATATAAGGGATATTTCAATAACAAGAGAGGTGAAACAACGCCCTTATATCCAATTCATGCAACTGAAATATGAAAGTTCAAAATTACTCAATTATGATATACATAAAACCCAGAAATACAATCAAACCTTAATTTTTAACTAATGCAAATTTAAATTTATTTTAAATTTTAGCTATTAAAAACATCACTCTACCGCATTAAGCCATTGTATTCATTTTTATTATGTCATGTTATTAACATATTATCTGGCCTAATACTGAATCGGCAATTCTTCATAGGAAAAACACCAACACCTTTGTTCAATACATTGTTTAAGAAAATTACTTTTCCAAAACAAAAGTATACATTTTGAATCTAAAATAAATATTTCTATCACAATCCCATTCTCATGATCATATAGAGAAAAATCTCATTAATAGTATCAACAGGCCCTGGCATACACCAATGAACACAATCATTAATGCTTGCATTTTTACCAGACACATGCCCATATTTGTTAGGATGTCCATCAGGCCTCATCAACATTGCATCTGTTATATCAATCAAATCAAAACGCGAACCATTCTTCCCTGTCTTGTTTTTTGCAGCACTAAATTCATCCAATTGTATTTGATGTATAATCTCTAGACCATATGGATGCACCTCCCATTTTTGTTCATTACTAAATGGTTGTGTTCTATTACACCCTCCACCTTTGTTCCATTCACCATTCTCGAAATGATTTGGAGAATGTGTCACCAAAAATGCGAACCCTTTGAACAGATTAGGATTCATAATAGTTTTGAAAGCTGTTCGATACGCTTTCTTGTATCCGTAATAGTTTAGTTCTATTGAGTTGTTGCATTTTTGACATCCAACAAATGTACCATTTTCGTAGAATGTGAATGGTCGGAAAAACCATTGTCCACCGGAGAAAATTACATAGTCGAAATTTTCAATTCGACTTGTCCAAGCTGTATCTGGTTCATCTAGATAAAGACTCTCGGGTTTGTAGAAATTAGAACTATTGTAGATGTAAGATTTAGATGATTTTACTAGAAAAGGGGACCATAGCATTGTAATGGTAAAATTATAATCAGCATAGAACCACCATTTGAAATATGTTAGGTCTTCAATTGATGACACATATTTGGTTGTAATGTCCTTAGGACGAGCAACCTGAAAAGTGTACTTAAATTAAGTTTTATTTTGGCAGCATATTATGATAGTGAAAGAAAGAACTCTATATCATTTATCGAAATTAAAAAGACATACTTGAAAGAATTGGTAATTTATGTTTTTATACACAAATGAGAAAATTATAAATATATTACTGGTCTGAACAGGCCAAAACCATTTCCTTGACGGACGGATCATCCTAAATAACTAACTCAATGAAGGACCATCACATAGACGTATCCTAGTGGAACCATAAAAGACTGAGTCAAGACCATCTGATCGAGTCAGGACGGTCTCATGAAGAGAGAATTATGATTGGCATACAATTATCCTCGATGACGGTTGTCCAAGAGACAATTTGAGGTCCCTATACCCTAATTCTCCTAATATGAGACTCGACTAATTGTTCAGGTCCTAGCCCCAATAACACATCTTCAAGGCTATATAAGCTTTTCATCACCAATGCTTCATTTTAAACCTAATCACCACCTTAAACACATTTTAATTTGAATATTTACATATACACCCCCTCCTCCAGACCAAAGATGCATATCTGACTAGACACCAATGTCCGAAAGACTAAGGAGCCTCCTTCCACTGGTCTGCAGTCTGAAGTTCTAAATCCGAACATTTAACAAAAGAGATTTACTTATATATATATTTTTGGTAAATAGAGATATATTTCATTAACCAAAACAGTTATTACAAACTACATGACAACAAGAAACCACCAAAACAAGAAGAAAGAGCTTACTTATATTTTTTTTAGTTCATAAATTTATTATTTCTTTTTTACTTATATAAAAAAATTAGAGGAAATAAGTTATTTCCTTAAATATATTGGGTACCAAAGTTAGCATACGCCTCTAATTAGAAAAGTATATCTTTAACATTTTGGGCACTGACACCATGACACAGCTAACATGACTACGATGGAATTCTCTTTTTAGGTGCTATTGACTATAAAGAAGAAACAAAACAAACAACAAAGAAAATCTCTATGGGGAACTTAAACTCAACTCCAAAAAATATGCTAACAGCACTGAACATAGACTATATTTGATAATACTAATGTAGAGTATTCTGAAATAAAACCTGCGTTTATTTAGGCAAATGTTTCAGCTTAGCAAAGAAAACGGTGTTATTGGACTAAACAATTGGGATATTATGGGGCTTATAAATTACTGCACCGACTTTGATTTAATGGTTCCTATTTATTACTCCTAAATTTTACTCCACTTTGTTATCTCCATGTGCATTGCACGGTTCATATAATAATTCATGTAGTACTCCTATATGAAGATAATTCGGATAAGACAGTTCTAAGTCTCTTTCAAGTTTTCAAGTTGAAGAGTTCTAGATTTAAATCCAACCCTTAAACTACAACAATGTTAAAATTTGTAGGTTTTGTTTGGGAGTCCAAGAGGGGAGAGCTTTTGAAAAAAGCAAGGTGAAAAGGATAACTCAAAGAAGATAGACCTTCAACTTCAATGGAGGAATTTATTTTCTTTCAAAAAGAAATAAAAAAAGTACTATTAAAAGTAAAAAAATATTAAATATAAAACTTTTTTTTTCATTATCTACCATTACAAAAATATTATCTCAATAAGGTAAAAGATTTCTCATTTTCACTCTTCTCCCCCAAAACTAGACTTGCATTCGTTGAAGTTACAAATTCACGCATTTCAGCCATTGGATTGACGTAAGACCGACAATATTACATAATTGGTTTATACAATATTCGTAACCGTTAATTTAAACTTGACGGCCGGCAGCTATAACTCCGTCATCACGTTATAGCACTAAATCTAAATCCCTCAAAACTCTTTCTTCCCCTCTCTTTCAAATTTCCAAACAAAAATTTTAAATGCGAAGAAAACAGACACTGGGTGGGTCCTGGATTTCTTCTAGTACTATACTCATCATGTGAGTGAGTATACCTAAAAGCCAATATTTTTTTGTCAATGTGTGTGTGCAATTTTTCATCTAACACATTTGAATCTTTCTCTTGTTTTTTTCTACCTTTTAATAAAACATAATAAAAAATGAAAATAAAAAATGAAGTTAGTACCATTTGAAAAGTGTTTTTTCTTATTTAATTATTAATATATTACTATCATATCATTGTTAAGTTATATGAAAAATTTGCTTATTTATTTTTGGTCAAAAGAAGTTACTCCTATATGACAAATTTGCCCAAAAAAAGTTTGACTTAAATGCAATTTCAATCCTCAATTTTGGTCAAACCGCAATTTTAATTTAATTGAGTATTTTTTGTCTTCCATTTCAACAAAAAAATGGCCAATTCATAATTTTGTTAATTTAATTGTGATTTTAGTGAAAATAAGAGACCAATACTGCATTTAGCCAGCAATTTATATGAACAAAAATTTCAAACAACCAAACTAATAGACTTAATCAATCAGATTATTATGCTTTAAACGAAAATTAAAGCAAAAAAATAGAGGTATTAACAAATCTAATTACTCCTAAAAACTTACAGAATTCAAGAGACATAGCAAAGATTCCATCTGATTTCTCCCAATAGAGTCACCGACAAAAGCCATTGACTTTCCCTTAACAATCTTGAAAAACTGAGTTGCATCAAAGAAAGGAAGTTCACAATCATCAGGTTTCCATCTCCACTTAAGAAAATCACTGTCTGGTCTTCCATGAATAAGACAGTTTTGTTTCTCAGTTATAAAAGGACATGTTTGATTGTAATAAGGTTGTTTTAGATAAGGAACCCATGTTCCTAAGAACAAGTTGTTACATCTAGTTGTAATAGGTTCTACTGTAGTTGTTGTTGGATATAGCACTTTTGATGATGTTTGATTGAAGTGAATGAGAAGAGGAAGAAGTATCACAAGAATGAGTACTGTGAGTGGGAACAAGAAAATCCGTTTAGGTTTGAAAATCTCTGTTGCCTCACATGATTCCATGACTCTATGATAATAATAATTTGACAAAATGTTTCTCAACTTTAAAGAAACAAACAAATATACAAATTAGTCAAAAAAAGACAACTAATAATGTATTGGAAACTGCTCAATGTGGTCATCATCTGCAAACTATACACTGCAATCGAAGTTTTAAACAGGACAATAAAACTGTTATTTTAATTCTTGACTTTGATAGGATAAAAAAAATCAATTTAAAAGATAAAAAATAAATTTAATAATGGGTTTTTGAGAAATTCAAGATTAGAGATAAAAAAAAAAATCAATTTAAAACAAAAACTACAAATTTTTATAATTATAAAAATTTATAATTAATTAAAGTGACATTCATGATGATTTTACCATTGTATTTAAGAGATTTGAACTTGAAATCTTGAAGTTACAACTTACAAATTAATCATTTATCGTTAAGTTAACATCTCAAGTGTTTATAAATTAAATATTAATTTAGGACAATTACATATTGCTAAAATTAATTTTATCTAATTATCTAAAGAGATTACTCTCTTCGCTCTAAATTATATGTTATTTTAAAAATTTCAAACAAATTAAAGAATATAGTTAATTTTGTATTCCCTCTAATCCTATTTATAGGAGATAATTAGGTCACCAAAAGTTTATGCATCTAGTTCAAAATATGGATTATATACATAAACTTTTGTTGACTCAAACGTCTCTTATAAATAGAACCGGATGACGTATTTTGTATATGAAAGTTAGAGAAATTATTCGTTAATTTACAGAAATATTCTTTAATAATGGTATGAGAAAGATAAATTAATATAGTTACAAGAAGAGGGAGTAATGCATATTAGTTTTTCATTGATAGGCACTTTTTAAGCATTTCAAAAGAAGAAATTATTCCGAAAAAAATGTCAAACATTTCAATTTCTAATGCATTGATTACATTAATCTTCAAAAAAAAAATTACATTTTAAAGGTCTTAAAGAGTGTTCAGTGGGTACTCGTTAACATTTCCTTATTGTAAAATAACTTATAATACGCGACACCTTTTCTTTTGTAAATGACTTTTAATTTAAGATAGAGTTTTTTTTTACAAGCCAAAATGAAACCAGGAAGTTAATTTAAAAAACAGAAGATGGGAAAATTTATATTAATTAAAGTGACATTTATGATCATTTTATAATTGTATTTGAGGAGATTTGAACTCGAAATCTTAAGGTTACAAGTTAATCTTTTATCTCTAAGTTAACATCCAAGTGTTTGTAAATTAAATATTAAAGGACAATTACATAGTGCTAAAATTAATTATATGCAATTATCTAAAGAGATTACTCTCTTCGCTGTAAATTACAAGTCATTTTAGAAATTTCAAATAAATTAAAGAGTATAGTTAGTTTTGTACTGGTCTTATTTATAGGAGATAGTTAGGTCACCAAAAGCTGATGCATTTAGTTCAAAATATGGATCATATACATAAACTTTTGTTTACTCAAACGTCTCTTATAAATAGAAGGGTTAATAGGTCTTTACCCCCTTGTAATATAGGTCATTTCCGGTTTTCCCCTTGTAAAATATTTTTGTTTTGATTTACCCCCCCTAATAGGCCAAACAAAAACGAAAATTTCTTGAAAAAAAAATAAAATTGGTTTTTGTTTGGCCTCTTAGGGGGTAAATCAAAACAAATTTTTTTTACAGGCGGGTAAA
>Ga0315914_1003318_pt1 | contig 24491 bp, 14 predicted proteins | sample MpolenodulesMG_FD_203920 | JGI IMG/M metagenome (GOLD analysis project Ga0315914, IMG submission 203920) | Medicago polymorpha root nodule microbial communities from Los Angeles, California, United States - elongated nodules | ecosystem: Host-associated > Plants > Roots > Nodule | place: USA... | reverse complement strand
TGCAAACATTTAACCACAATTAAGCAACATAAGTCATTTACATGTAACATTGTATCATTTCTTGCAAGCAAGATCAAAATTTAAACAAACCCTAAATCTAAAAAAAAAAAAACTACAGCATACACATGCAAACATCTAAATATTTAAGCAACACAAGTCATTTTCATGTACACATTTTATGATTTCTTGCCAAAAAAATCAAAATTTAAGCAATCCCTAAATCTAAAAAAATTCTAAAAAATTTAACATATAAACATAAAAGGTTAATGGTGTTTGATTATGAAGACTTACTTGTTATTGAAGTGTTGTTTGATTTGAACTTGAACGAATTTTGGGTTTGGATGATATGAGAGAGATTTTTGAGATTGTAGATGTGAAATGATGAAATAAGGTGTTCGGCCTTCTTTAAGACAACACGTAGCGTGAGTTAACTAGCGTCGCGTAAGTTAACTCACGCAGCGTTAGTTAAGTGGCGCAACAATTAACATTTGCGTTACTTAACTAACGCAAAGGCATTTTAGGCATGGCAGGGTGCGAGTGTTTTGTGTTGGGGAATAATATCATAAATCTAAAATTTAGCCACTTGCTTGCCCCTATTTGACCCAGCCTATAAACAACTCGTCAACCACGTAGGAAAAGAAACGCATTTTCGGAGTCGACGGGCAACCGGAAACAGCAGTAACGCGGAAATGAAACATAGAGATTGACGGTGGGAAAGTGGAGTCGTGAATACCGGAGATTGCAGGTTCAAGTTCAATGGAATGTCGGTAGATTAAAGAATATGGAAAAATTTGTATTCTCGTATTTAATGCAAATCTTCGAACATAAATCATAATGCTCATTTAGTAGTTTTATTTTTAAGCTGGTTCACTAATTTATATCGACAAAGACACTTCAATTAATTTTTAAGTTGCTTTAATCAAATTTTTAACAACTTTTTTTCTTTTTCTTTTTTGTCAAGTTATCTTTTGGTTAGAAATTCAGATGTGAATAAATAATTTTTTTTTTTTTAATAAAGATATGAATAAGTAGTGTTTGATATTCAAATCTCAAACCTTACATAAATTATATATGGTCTCTCTCAACTGAACTAATACAATTTAACCTATAAGATTTTTAAAAAAAACTATGAGATGTTATGTAAGCAAGAGAACTCTTATAATTTTTTAAATGTGTTTATAAGATGTTATATAAAGAATTTGACCCAACTTTTTAAGATCAGGTGGACTACAACTTTTGTTTGGTTATTATTATTCACCAAAAAAAACTCTTTACACAATTTTTTTTTATCTTAAATGATTGATCTTTAATTTAAAGGTGTGAATACATTAAACAACAACAAAAAAAAATAGATATTTATTTATTTACTACTATTTATAATAAATAAATAAAGTGTATAACAAACACTAATAATATGCACAACTTCTTTCTCATACTAGTAAATTAAAAAAAAATACAATAAATAATTAGGAGTGGAAATAGGTCAAACAATTTTGAGGAGAAAAAATCTAGCCTACATTAGATCTATTATTATATTGAGTTTTGTAGTTTAGTTTAAATTATAAATTTGTTAAGTTTTTTTGTAATCCAAGTTTTTTTTTACAAACATAAAATCTAAGCTTATTAGTACACATTAGTTTTTTTTTGTATATTTAAATATATCATTATAAATTAGAATTAAACCTTTTGATGGCTTAATATGGTAAAGTTTTCTAAAATGTCTTTTTTTAGTCAAATTCTCTAAAAAGTTTTGTTAAATATATAAAAAAAATCTATAACATGCTACAATCATAGTTAACTTTTTATTTTGTAGTTTTTTCTCTATCAATTTCTCATAATTTCAAAAAAAATAATCCTGAAAGTTAAGTTCGGATATGTTAAGCAAATAAGAGGATTAGGAAAGTCATCGTCATATTTTGTTGAAAATTATTTAATAAACACTTCAATTTTTCTTTCGATCGAATCATAACTCATGATCGACTGTTTTTATACGTAAAATTAGAATAAGTTCTAGATCCGGACCAATTCTTTTAAGTTGAGTTAACAATTATAAAATGCTTTTTTTATTTACAAATTTTTTAGATACTTATTGAACAACCATCTTTTTTTATAGCTATAGATCTTTATACTCTAATTCTACAACTTATTCTCACTTTGAGGAACAAGACCGTGTGTGAGAGAAACAAAATCTGTTATTTTGTTCATACACATAAGATTCTAAGATTTGGAGAGTGTGAACAAGTAACCAAGTGTTACTTCTTCTGAATCAAACCATAATCACTACTCTCTCTCATTCACAAAACATGGTTGATCCTCGTTTTCCTCGCTTCAGGATCCGACCCTTCACCTTCTTCTTCACTCTCATCGCTCTCTGCATTTTCTTCACTCTCTCTTTTCTCTTCACTGTCAATTCATATTCTTCTCATCATCATCAACAACAACAACAACAAAACTTGGTTAGTTTTACTTTTCACTTTATTTTCTGATTTTTTTTCCCGGGAAATAGGGTTGTGATTTCGTTTTTTTGCTAAAGTTTGTTAATTTTTGTCTTTTTTGTTTCTGGGTTGGTTTAATTTGAGGAAATATTTGGTGGGGTGGTGTTAGTTTTGGATCTTCCTGTCTAGGTTCAAATGGGTCGGATTTGATTCTCTCTGGGACCATTTAGGGTTTGATGCGTGTAAATTTTCTCAGGAAAATAAATATGGAAAATTTTGCATTTCTTTTCTGGGATAGTATAAAGATTTGATGTAGTTAGGTTGATTTGTTATGTTTTTCAACTAGGATGATGTTTGGTGATTTTGTTGGGAAATAAATGTGTTTAAGTTTGTTTAATATGTAACTGGAAAGGAAAATGTTTGTTATTTTATGATATAGTTTATCTAGGAAAGGAAAAAGATTTGATGAAGCTATGTATGTTGATTTGTTGTTATGGTTTTATACTAGGATTCTGATGGCGGTGTTGCTCATGGATTCGACTCGATAAGGAGATCTGTTTTGGCACTGAAAACGGATCCGCTCAAGCCTCGGTTGGATCAGATCCGTAAGCAAGCTGAGGATCATAAGTCTTTGGCTCTTATGTATGCTTCTTACGCACGGAAGCTCAAGCTTGAGAGCTCAAAGCTTGTTAGGATTTTCGCGGAACTATCACGGAACTTTTCTGATTTGATGAGCAAACCTCGATACAGGAATCTTTTTAGCAATGATGCAGTTCCTGTTGATGAATCGGTGGTTCGCCAATTGGAGAAGGAAGTGAAGGAGCGGATTAAAACTACACGCCAGGTGATTGGTGAGGCCAAAGAGTCCTTCGATAACCAACTGAAGATTCAGAAGTTGAAGGATACTATTTTTGCGGTAAATGAGCAGTTAACGAAGGCGAAGAAGCAGGGTGCTTTCTCAAGTTTGATTGCTGCTAAGTCAATTCCGAAGAGCTTGCATTGTCTATCAATGAGGCTGATGGAAGAACGGATTGCTCATCCGGAGAAGTATATTGATGAGGGGAAGCCTATTCCTCCAGAAGTTGAAGATCCTAATTTATATCACTATGCATTGTTTTCAGACAATGTTGTAGCCGCGTCTGTTGTGGTTAACTCAGCAACAAAGAACGCAAAGGAACCGTGGAAGCACGTGTTTCATGTTGTAACCGACAAGATGAATCTGGGAGCTATGCAAGTGATGTTCAAGTTGAAGGATTACAATGGAGCACACATTGAGGTTAAGGCAGTTGAAGATTACAAATTCCTGAATTCTTCTTATGTGCCGGTCCTTCGACAACTGGAATCCGCTAACCTGCAGAAATTTTACTTTGAGAACAAGCTTGAAAATGCTACGAAGGACACAACAAATATGAAGTTCAGGAATCCTAAATATTTGTCCATTTTGAATCATTTGAGATTCTACTTGCCAGAAATGTATCCAAAGTTGCATAAAGTTTTATTTTTGGATGATGACATAGTAGTTCAGAAGGACCTTACTGGGTTATGGAAGATTGATATGGATGGCAAGGTGAATGGAGCTGTAGAAACATGTTTTGGGTCATTCCATAGATATGCACAGTACATGAATTTCTCGCATCCGTTGATCAAAGCTAAATTTAATCCGAAGGCTTGTGCTTGGGCCTATGGAATGAATTTCTTTGATTTGGATGCTTGGAGAAGGGTAAAATGCACAGAAGAGTATCATTACTGGCAGAATCTGGTAAGACTTTTACGCTCATGTTTATACTATTCTTGTGTTATTTACCACAAGTTTTCTGCATTCTTCGAAATCATGTTTAGATTGTTAATAGTACCATTTAAGTCTGTTTCCTGTTGATACCAAGGTTTTAAAAACAGTTGCGAGTCAGGGTTGTCAAATACCTGCTATACCGCTATTTCATAATAGAATTTGAACAAAATTGTTATCGTTCAGACATACATGGTTAAGTAAGTGTAGTCAAATAGCAGCTATAGCAACAATATAACACTGTAGGGTAGCGGAGTTTGAACAAAGCGTTATTTTCCGCGATGCATGATTGACAACACTGATGTGACTACTATGTGGCTGTAATGTCAACTTCTTTTTGCAGCCACATTATCGGTATTTTGTCACGACTTTCCACTATATCGATCGTGATATAAAACCTTGGTTGGTATTTTAAAATGAATGTCATGTTAATCATCCCATCACTAGCAATGGCTGCATCTTGAAATTCTGTAATATAAATCATTGTCCATGTACGATATAGTCTTATTCTCATCGAAGTTATTATTTTCTACCATTTTAAATAGAAATTCAAATATATCCATGTATTATAACATTATATGTTCATGCTGCTGCAGAATGAGAACCGAACATTATGGAAATTAGGAACCTTACCACCTGGTCTAATCACATATTACTCAACAACGAAGCCACTGGATAAATCATGGCATGTTTTGGGACTTGGTTATAACCCAAGCATCAGCATGGATGAGATTAACAATGCAGCAGTGGTGCATTTCAATGGTAACATGAAACCATGGCTTGATATTGCAATGACTCAATTCAAGCCACTTTGGTCAAAGTATGTTGACGTCGAGTTAGAGTTTGTTCAGGCCTGCAATTTTGGTATCTAAACAATGGTTAAGTTTCTTCTCTTCTCACTTGGCAATGATGATGATGCTGTGTCATATGCTTGCAGCAGTTATTTTATGGTTATTTTTTTACTATACAATGCCTATACGTTTAGCTAAGGTTCTAGTTTTGCAAGAAAAAATCTTGCTTCGTTCTCTAATTGTAAAATACTTTAGTATAGTAATCAGAACATGTCTTCCTCTTATTTATTCATATCATTAACGTTTAAGCAATAATGTTATATTAAATTTGTCGTTCATCTTGAACAATTACTTGCTTAATTTGAGGTTGTTTGGATTCTCCCCATTGAAAATGGAGAAAAATGAGAAATTTTTCTTTCATTTAACTGTCATTTTCTCTTTCGTTTACACAAACGTAGTTACAAAAAGCCAAACACTCCTAAGGCATTACATTAAACATCATGAGAACATACTTAAGCTTGACTAAACATAGAAATAAAACATGACACCAAACAAAGGAATTAAAAAAAAACCCCAACAATCAAATAGTTGAAGGATCTTAAAATATGTATCATTGATAAAACATAGCCATGGCCGTCCCCTTCTGGTTATCTGCGTTTGAATCGTTCTCTCAAATTTTGAAGCCTTGTATTGTAGCAATATTCTCATAATCATGAAACCTTATAGAATGCAGCTCTGTTCTTTTCTTAAATTAGATCATATATTCAAAATACCAACATTTTGTAAGCGGGGAGAGTCGAATCTATGACCTCCTTATCACTTCAATTCCTATGTTCCTTTCTTCATACCACCAACCACCTTTTCACTGCTCACATACCAACAAAATTTCCTTTCAATTTATTTCTAGTTTTTCATCATATATCAGATGGCAGGAGATACAATACACACATTGTATTGTATTTTTAGACAGTAGTTGTTAGTATGTTATGTTACTTAACTAAAAAAAGTATGTTATGTTACTATTCAAAATTGAATTTTGGACCTCCTTCTCAATATACATGTATAGCCTATTAAATACATGTATACATCATCTTCACCCCAACATACAGGTTTTACTAGTCAATCATTCTAAGTTAGAAAATTAAATAGAAAAATGAAATACCTTTATTGAGTGCTATTATCAAATTATACACTTAGACAGAGTCAATTTTGGTACTTTCCATAGATTGTTGTGCTTGTAGTGGTAGTGGGCCCTTGCATTCAGAACAAATTTAGGCAAATAAACACTTATGACCGTTGCTGTTTTGACATTGAATGTTTACTAGAAACACATGAAAAAGACTAAAAAGTTCAACGGTAGTTAACTACCGCCAGTTTTTAGTTATAAAGTCAGCGGTGGTTAACTACCGCTGGGAGCACTTTAGTATTTTACATGTGTTTTTAGGAAGTTTTGAATGTTAAAAAAGCAATTGTCAACACTTATCAGAACCAAGTTTTATAGAATGCAGCCTTCTTACTCAATTTCTTCCTTAAGGTTTTAGGTGCAAAGGCATAAAGCATATAACCAAATTTCTATTTTATATCATGTTGAATGGAGTGTGTGTAGCAACTAATCAGATAATCCAATTTTCTTTGAATATTAGACGAGATTATAGACTAATTCAGCATGGATAGTGGAATAAACTCAACCTTATATTAAACTCACTGATATAGATACTGTAGAGGAAAGTGATTGACTTTTACTCTTGTGAAATATTGTAAAAAGAAGTATTAATTTGAATTATTATATAATAATTCATCTCCATTTTTCTATATAAATGATAAGTTTGACTAAAGAAATACAAATGCCTTAAGGATACTTGTTAGTATTTTCCTATTAATTATATACTTTATTTATTTTTATGTACAAAGGATTATGTTGGAATCAAGATGATTGATATACGCTTAACTATTTGTTTTGAAGATAACAAACATTTTCTTTCCCCGTAAAAAAGAAAAATAAACATTTTGTTTTATATATGAACAATTTACATATCTCGAGTTTCTTTTAAATGTGAAAAGTTAAGCTTAATAATGTAAGAAAAATGTAGAGAACAAATTTATTTTATAAAATAAATTAAATTCTTAATTATACACCTTATCAAATATTGATAAAAGATCTTAGGCAACTTAAGCTCACAAAGCAACGAGACAATTCAAAATTAAAGGAGAAATGGAGCATATATGTAAGTCTAAACATCTTACGTAAATATTTGAGAAAGATGAATCTTATACTTCAAGGAATCCCCATGAATAATTATGGAGAAACAACAAGACGAAGTATATGTGTCTTGTGCATAATGAAATTTTGAGCCTTATCCACTCAACGAGAAGTATATCACATGAGATATAAAGTTTACCAAGATCATACAGAAAATTATAGCTTTTCATTGTGAAAGACCTTCCCACACCTCAAGCACCTTAAAACAATTTTTAATTTATTTTATAATTCCCAAATGGTTTAATTTTTAAGAAAAGAAATTTAACCCTTTCTCTGTCACACTCTCCTCACTCAGTTTGGGAGTTTGAAGGGAGAGAAGGAGGGCTTTGGAGGGATGGGAGGAAAAAAGGCCAATTTTTAAGCCATCTTCTAATATAACTCGAGAATAAAAATTTAATCAAGAGAATTTCCACGGTACAATTTTTTTTCTTGAGTTATTCCACGATACAATCATAAATTGAAGTGTCTTCCTAAATCAATAATATGACTATAGTTTTTATGAAATAAAGAGCAATATTTTTATTTAACTTTTTACATTCTATCATAAAAAATAATCAAAATTTTCTATTAAAAATAATAAAAAATCAGAAAAATCAAATTTTATTTCATCAATACTAGTAAATAAGATTTATTTATTATAAAGTTAACTGATAAAAATTAATTTATTTTCTTCCAAAAAAACAACTCATTTAGCTATTAATATAAAGGTGGTGTACCAGTACACAAACTTTTGAGTGTAAGTGTATCATATAATTTGCCCTTAATTAAAGCTCAGCAAGTGACCATGGTATTTAAGCGGGCATTTGAGTTAGAGATCACATCTATAAATAAGTAGCAAAGTAGAAGTTTTTAATTGCAATATGAAAAAAGCAATGTGAAAGCAATTAAAAATTAATTCGTTCATGGCCTACACCGTGCCAGGTCAACCATTTGAGAAACACTACTACTGTACCCTCTGCTTTAAGAACTAACAGGAAAGTTTCATTCGGATTCAATAGTTATGAACTAGAGTTTTACAGAATCATTCCCTCAAAGTCATGGTGGTAGCAAACATATCAAGTCAAACTACCAAATACTAGCATGTATCAAAAAATGATACCCCAAATATATATTTTCATAAAACTGGGGAAAAACAAAAACTACCGCTAGATTCATTAGGTAATGAATAGAAATTGTAAACTACTTTTTTCCCAAGACCTCCAATATCAGCAAAATGACCAAAAAAGGGAATCTTGTAAAATCAACTTATCTAAAAAAGGTTTGCTATGTAATTCTTTCCAATTCCTTCAGTTACTGCAAATTGTAATTAACTACTAATCAGTCTAACTCTTTGATGTATAGCTTCCTCAAGCAGAGGCCGGAACACGAGGAGAAGTGGTAGATTTGGTTGCTGAATTAACAGAAGACCCACCAGTACGATTCATGCGGCCACCATTGGTTCCCATGTGATCGTTTCTCTGATATCCATCACCTCCACGACTAGAAAACCCTCCCCGATTGCCATTCCTATATCCATATCCATATTCCCCTCTTCCATTAAAGTCTGAACGACCATTGAAATCTCCGCGACCGTTATAGTCACCAGGACCGTTATAGTCTCCACGGCCGTTGTAGTCTCCACGGCCAAAACTTCGGCTATTTCCATAGTTTCCATGCCCTCTTGCTCCCTCATCCCTGAAACTGGGCAGCCTTGCATAGTTTCCATGCCCTCTGCTATAACCTGAACAGAAAATGCAAACAGCTGACATCTACATGCAATATAATCAATGCAACGCTAAGTAGAACCCTAGTTGTATGCCAAAAGTTTGGCAATACAGGACCTCTGAAATAATTTCTTTCTGGGAAGTAAATTCAAAGCAAAAAAATTAAAAACAATAATAACAAGTCCTTAGTAGAGCTGAAATGTTGATAAGGCCGTGTAATATCAAAATAAGAAAATGTTGAAAATAAAAGTAGTATAGTAATTGCTGAAAAATTTATTACAAGACCAAGCAACCAATGAACCCCACAAAATATAACATAATAAAAAGTTATCACAACAAAGTTGGAAAACAGAAACTTGTAATAAAAAATATAATGTAGTAATATGGTTTTTTGTAGCTGGGTTCTAGGCAATATGCAACAGACAAACAAAATAACCATTTTGTATCCTTTTTAAAACCCTCAATAGTGTACAAGGATTTAAAACACTCAATAGTGTACAAGGATTTGAAAAATTAAGAATTAGAAATAATATAAACCATCAAAAAGTGACCAAATCAATACCAAATCTACACAAGTCATTGAACAAAAGGAAAACAAACGCTTAACATATCACAACCAAGCTTGAAAAACATTTTACTAAAGTTATTTTACTAAAGTTATCAACTCCATAATGTCTTTGGAGGCTACCCAGTAATTATGAGAAATGGTGGACAGCAATTTATTGAAGGTAATGCTTCAACTAATAGTTAAATAGAGTCCAATGTGATAGAAATCTCTTAACAAATTATGGCATGCAAACAAGGAATAGGCTATCCATACACGAATCCCATAAATTTCAAAGTTATCATGTGCAGAAACAGGAATTTGGAACCTTGATGTGAAATTAACCAGTACTAAATAAAAAAGCACTTGCCTCGATTAGTTGACCTCTTTTCCTCTACCACAACGTGACGGTCATTGATCAGAATTGGTGAAGCCTGAAATGCCGATAATAGTATTGACTATCAAATAAAGATACAAATTAAAGAATAAAATATAAAGAGCAGTTGTATACCAATACAAATCAGAAGATTGTACACACAACAGTTCCAAAAACCAAATAAGTGTAAAAATGGCAAAATAAAAAAAGAATTTAACCCTCTACGGCCTTAAAGACAACATAATCCAGTGGTAATGAACAAAACTTATAAAATCACCCAGGACACATGAAAATTAAGGGCCAAACACAATGAGAACTTAGTGGAGCAAAAACTTTCTATTTCATCTGCACTACACGCAAATGAATAGAAAGGATAACCACAACTCAGAAGCATAAGAAAAGTACAACAATCATATTAACAAGCACTGAAGTACAACTCAATTTCACTGTAGAACAAGATGGCAAAGGAGCAACATGTGCCTGAGGATTTGTAGAAAGAAGAAACTAACGAAAATCATGATTGAATATGGAATTTCTGAAGATAAGTTAAATCCAATAAAATACCTCAATTGCACTTAGCGCAGCACTTTCCTCTTCAAACTCCACAAAGCCAAAGTGAAATCCCTAATAAACCCATTAATATTCCAAAAAGTTATTAGCTAGCAGCAAACATTTAAAAAAAAAACATGGAATCGCCAAGTGAAATACCTTTGCTGTCCTAACTTGGACACCGCCACTTTTGATAGGGCCAAACTTCTTGAACACATTCTCAACAAGGGCATGTGTAGCATTTCCAGGCAGCCCTCTCAAATAAATTGAATAGCCCTCAGCTGTCAAAAGGCAACCAATTGAACACATCAATAAATATCACTATGATAAACGCAGGGAAATTTGAACTATTCAAGTAATAGTCTCATACATATACATATACATATATCTATGGTTCATCAGACCTTCAGTTTCTTGATTGTTTCCACCTTCATTAGTACTTAAACTAGAACCATTTGTTTCTGGCACACTGGATGGTGAAGGTGCAGCAGCACCCTGCTGTTCTTGAATCTTATTGGCAGTTCTCACAGAAGCAGCTGTCATTACGGAGGACGGAGCAGCAGCCTCTTTCATGACCTTAAGCTAGAACAGATCCACCAGTTACAGAAGAAAATAATAAGTATTCTTCTAGAAATTAACACTCTTCTAGATAAAATGAGAATCAAAGTATCATTCTGTTTAATTTTCAGCATTTTCACCAGTGTAATAGACTCAAGAATATAACAAGTAACATTTACAATGGAAACTCGGTAAGAGTCTAGAAAGAGCAAGAAAGGAAGAGGGAATTTTTAGAAAAGACTCTTACAATGGAGGCATATGATTTCTTCGGCACTTCTTCAATTTGGGATGCCAATTCAGCTACCTTCTGTGAATCATCAGGAACATGATCAAAACCAGCTGCTTTCTGTGAATCATTAGGAATTTCAACAAGAACCTCAGGAACAGGAGCTTCCACTTCTTCAACAGACACTTGCCCATTTTCTGGATTGTAGACTTCTAGTTCTTCCCTATCACCATCCTCAGCAGTCACGGATATTTGCTCTGGAACTTGTGTCTCCAGCACAGGAGGATCCAACACTGAAAGAAGGTTGAGGAAATAGGCAACTTAAGTTAACAGGCAAATGTATGAAACAAAAACCCTTAATAAGACCAGGTCTTAAGCATCATGTTACCATTGTTAGGAGAGGCAGGAGATCCAATGTCATGATCAGGTTCCTTGATTTCATTTTCATCAACATATCTGAAAATATCATTCAAAACAAAGTAGCCTTTCTCTTGAGGAGCAAGGAAGAAACATTGAGTAAATTTCTGCTTAATGTTATCCTTTCCTATCATAAACCCAGTGACCAAGACAATGACTCCCCCACCAAAAGACTCTTGTGCATCCACAGAAAGGATCTCCGCACTAAGTTCACTATAACCCATTGACAGTATCTTCTTGTCAATTTCCTGCTTGGTGAAATGAAATAGGATACATTAAGATATAAAATTTAGAGATATATATTAAGATTAAGTTCATTGTTTTCAAGTTCAGCCACTTCTAACACTCAATCCAGATTTATTAGAATCTAAGTTAACAAATGGGTATTTAGAGGATCATACAATGGAAATAAATTTACAAGGCATCAGCAAGTAATTAGGTGGGGTCTGGAGTTACAGCATCTTTTTAATACATATCCAGAGCAATGTTGGAGGTTTGAAATAAACAAGAAATTACACCAATGCATAGGCATAGGGGGAGTGGAGTAAGAGCCAAGGGTATTAAAACATGGTTACATCAATGTCAAACAAGATATTGTACAAACCAATCCGAGATATGAATATTGAACACATGTATATATGAAAATGCACACAAGAAACAGGGGTACACATGAGGTTATGAGAGGACAACCAATAGATAGACAGCTATAAAGTGCAACAGCGAGAGAGAGAGAGAGAGCTCACGGCCATTGTGGTTGTGATGCCGATGATACCATCTGGTTCAGGACGACCAAGCTTACTGACATCTTGGTAAAACCTATGCACATGCTCAGGGCTTTCATGCAACATGTAGTAGTACTGTTCAACAAAGGCATGACCAACCTAAACCAATCACATTAAAAAACAGTCAACTATGTTATCATCAACAAAAATAAAATCATGCATCATCCCAATGTTGTCAAATAGCGATTATAGCGTCACTATAGCACTATTGTTCTGCTAAACGCTATTTTGTACAAAGTTTTCTCAAATAACGGCTATAGCGGCACTATAGCACTGCAGCATAGCAAAATTTGAACAAATCGCAATTTCCCAGAACCCACGATTAACAACATTGTACGAAAAACAATAACAATATAGATAGATATACATACAACATCAGGTGCCGGAGGAACTTGATTCTCTGAAATTGCCATTGCAATCGTCTCAATCAACTGCAAAATCAAACCACGAACTTCCTATCGTCAATACTTTAAACTAAACCCTAAAAATCAAGACTTTACCTAGTAACAAGAGTAAAAATTCACTATTCCCTAAAACAAAAACAAAAACAAAAAAAACCCATTTTAATAAAAACGAAAAAAAGGTATATTAAACTGTTCTACTTCTATATACATTATTGATCTAACAAATAACACAGTAACACTAAAATTTCACATTACATAAAAACAAACCCTAACTTGAACAAAATCGGTAAAATCAAGAATAAGAACTAAAAAGCAGTGATTTGAGTAAGAAAGTAAAGTAAAAGTTAAGTTTTTTACTAAAAACAGAAAATGGGAACGAAAAACGCGAAGAGAAGATAAAGCGATTGTGAAGAAGAGATTTACCTGAGTGGTTGAAGGAGGGAGAAGAGGAATGGAGCGAGAGAGTGTTGTTCTCTCTGAAGAAGGGGTTTGCTAGGGTTTGTGGATCTTGCAGAGAGAGAGAGAACAATGCAGAATGTGTGATTTAGAGAGAGAAAGAATATGAATAGAAAAGAATAGAATTCAAGCGGGTTTTTATATACTGGTCAATACAATAATACTTTTTTATTATTTTATTTTATTTCCACTTTTGCCCTCGAATATATTGGATTAATTAATTCGACTTTTTTATTTTTTTTAACCTTTCGATTATTTTAGAGTAACAGATTCAAAGTTCGACAAAAGATAAGTAAAGTTTGATAAAAAAAATATTTTACTTAGAATTGAATTTAGATTCTTTTGAACAATTTGTTTTTTAGTGGATTTCGTATAGTAACTTTTTTATAGGGACTGATATGACAGTATTAACGGAGCAATTTACCGACAAATAATATTTTGAACTAATGTAGTGCACAATCAATGACAATGTTGAAATTTTAATACATTTCAAGGATTATTGTGGCTACTTCTTACACGTTTACAGACAAAAATGATTATTTATACTTAATTTTTTTGTTTTTCTAATCGAAACAGCTGGCTGCGAAATCCACACCCGAACTGTAACATATCAAATACATATGTAGTTTTTTATCATCTGAGTCATAATAACGAGATAACTTCTTTTTATCATCTAAACATCAAAATCGTGAGATTTTAATTGCGCTCTATCTTTTAGCGATAATCATTCCCAAATGTTTCTCCTTTTAATTTTGTAAATTTTATTTATTTAACCTTTTGCAAATTCATATTGAGACAACACAACTAAGCACCACCATATAACATTTTTTTTTCTTTATGAGAAAAAGTTGAGATAATGGGAGACGCATAATTGCAATACTATATTTGTAGTATTTACAATATAATTTGAGTATGACTTGTATCCATCAACTTTAGACTTAAAAGGAAAAAATATTAATTTTAGACTTAAATACATATGTTGTGACTAAACCTAAAGTCTAGACGGTCTAGCCATAATACGAGCTAAAGTATTTACGTGTCTCGTAACAAAACTAAGAATATTTGTCATCCACTGGCTTTTCAGTTTAGTTCAATTATTATCAGATGAATATTTAAAGAGTTGAACCAATTCAATTTCAACCTTCTGAATTAGATGGGTCCCGCAAAGTGCATATTTTATTTAAAAGTAATTAATTTCCCTTTGTTATTTCTAATGCATGTCAGTCCAAAATGTCATTATATTTTACTAATAACAAGAATGTTGCATCTGCAGTGCATTTAAGTTTCTTTCTACAATAGGAGGTTTTTACCGTGTAGTACTAGTATGCAACGGGTTTGTTTAATTAGTCTCTTAAGCAAGTGGTTATATGATTGATTATATTATGCATAAAAAAATATGTTAGGAGGGGGAGAATCTCAATTGCGTGTTCACGAGTATTCTGACGGATTAATATCTGTTAAACAGAGGGATGAAAACTTAATAACAATAATATGGTAACAAAAAAACCTGAAAATTGAATTTTTTTTCTCATAATCGTTTGAATTGTATAATCCAGACAAATGCCAACTGAATATTAAACTCCGATAAAGCTAACAAATAAATGGATGGGGGGTTGAGAATGTAAAGGAGAAATTTGGTATGTACAAATTCACTGCTCGCCAAACAAAGATTGTATTATTTAGTGTTGATTTGAAATAAAATTGATTCATAACTTAATTTATAGTATTTTGGAGCAAATATTTATCTCTAAAATTATGCATGAATTCAATAACAAGATGAAAAAAATGTGAGTAAGTCACCAAATTTAAAGTCATAAGCATTTTTGGACTTACCACCTTAATATTAAATGATTTATAAGTACTTTTTAACGAAGTTGGTTGAAAAAAAAAAGGGTAATATTCTCAATATGTTATAACTTAAAGATCAATTTATAACTAAAAAAACTTAAATGACCAATCTGTGATTAAAAAAATTTAAAAACGAACGTGTTATAAACCTCTAACATAAAGATCGTGGGAGGTATTTTACTTAAAAAAATAGAAATACATATATGTGATCCATTTTTAAAAAAAAAAAAAAAAAAACGTGTATTTGATTTGGGTGGGTCTTTGTTTGGATTATGGGTGGCAATTAAGTCAATCTATTTATCAAATCAAATAAAAAAATCCTTAAATATATTCTCCCCCTGTAAAGCCTTGGCCATAAATGTTTGGTTGGTTGGTATTCTCCACAGATGAATTTGATAAAATATAACACTGCAACAAATGAGCTCCTAAACGTGTTGCTGGTGGGATAATTTCTGTGAACAAAGAGCTTCCTTTAGTGGATTTTTTTTTTCTCATCTTCACATCACTTACTCTCTTCATGTAGAATTACCAGCTACCATACTGACCATTGAGACAACTCATGAAAAACAACTCTTCCCCCTAATTCTGATATTCCAAGGGGTTATATATATAATGGTAAGAGGTGAAGAAGAAAAGACAAGACTTTATGTACATTTTTTTATAAAGGGGGAGACTATTAGATGATCTGCAACTGCTAAGTCATACTACATCCTTAACCGTTATCCCAAGCAATTTGGAGGGCTGAGAAAATGCTCCAAAGTTCGGCCATGAGAACCGAACAAGTTCCCAAATTACGAGTAAAACCGCCTGATCAAGCTCTGTATCATCTCTAAACACTCCTCCACAAGCGGCTCTTTGATTTGAGCTAATTAAAGCGCCATTGGTATTGCATTTAATCCGGTTTACACTTGGTGTTTTCCATTTAATATGATCATTGTTATAAATTTCTCTGTATGTGCGGAAAAAATTCTGGTCTGCTGTAGTAGTTATCTCAGCCATCATACTTCCTATGTTGACATATAGTCCGAGTGTCAAAATAACTATCAGAGAGAAAATTGCCATACCCAATTATCACTCTCTTTTCATAAAGGACATACATTATGTGCATCTATGCAAGAGCTACTCTCTTTTCATTTGCCTTTAAACCATTATCACTCTCAACTTCAACTAGTGTGTACCCAAGTGTATCATCACTCAATATAACTTTTTTAATCAATAAGTACAATTGTAACAACTTTTTTTGACTCCAAAAAGTTACGAGAATAATGTTAAGATTTCTTTAATTTTCCTTACAAATTAATGGAGAATGAAAAACTAAATTGGTTGGATAATTTTTCTTTTTTAAATTTTGGAACACCTTGAAGCATTAAAAAAACCATGCTCGACTTTATTGAGAGAAAAGACGAGCTGAAATGAAAGGTTTTGATGAAATCATTCATAGAACAATACGATAGATTTTGGGATTTAGATATTATTAAGAGATTGAGGTTTTTGATGAAGAATCAAAAAATTCTTAATTGGTGATGAATTAATTGTTACCATGTCATTTATACAAAGTGAGTAAGTAACAAACTCTAAACTAACTCATTATCTGCAACACAAGTTATCTAACTAACATACTAGCTAACTTTGAAATATATCCACCAATATAAACCCTTTAATCCATCAGAAAATGGAATCGTATCTATATATGCTTTCTCCTACCATGACCAACTGAATGCTTTCCAGGATCAATTGTTGACCTACTGTCCACCAGCAAATCTCATCTTCAAATCTTTAAATTCATCTTTTGCATCAGCATGCTTAGCCATTTAGCCTGACATGCAAGAATATAACAGAAGCAATCTCAATAATAAGTAACATAAGCAATTATTACTCTTCTAGATAAAATGACAATTAAAGTATCATTCAGTTCAAATTTCAGCATTTCAACTAGTGCGATAGCCAAGAATATAACGAGTGACATTTACGATGGTAAAGCAGTAAGTGTCTCGAAAGAGTAAGAAAGGAAGAGGGAATTTTAGAACATAGACTTACAATAGAGGTATATGACTTATTCGGCACTTCTTCGATTTGGGAAGCCAATCCAGCTACCTTCTGTGAATCATCAGGAATTTCATCAAATCCAGCCACTTTCTGTGAATCATCAGGAATTTCATCAAATCCAGCTACTTTTTGTGAATCATTAGGAATTTCAACAAGAACCTCATGAACAGAAGCTTCCTCTTCTTCACCAGACACTTGCTCATTTTCTGGATTGTAGACCTCTAGTTTTTCCCAATCGCCATCCTCAACATTCACAGATATTTGCTCTGGAACTTGTGTCACCAGCACAGGAGGATCTGACACTGAAAGAAGGTTGAGGAAATAGGCAACTTAAGTTAACAGACAAAGGAAACAAAATCTGTTAATAAAATCATACCTTACGCATCATATTACCGTTCTCAGGAGAGGCAGGAGATCCAATGTTGTGATCGGGTTCCTTGATTTCATTTTCATCAACATATCTGAAAACATCATTCAAAACAAAGTAGCCCTTCTCTTGAGGAGCAAGGAAGAAAGATTGAGTAAATTTCTGCTTAATGCCATCCTTTCCTATCATAAACCCGGTGACGAAGACAGTGACTCCCCCACCAAAAGACTCTTGTGCATCCACAGATATTATCTCCGCACGAAGTCCACTACAACCTGATGACTGTATCTTCTTGTCAATTCCCTGCTTGGTGAAATGAAATAGGATACATTAAAATATAAAATTTACAGAGAGATATTAATATTAAGCTCATTGTTTTCAAATTCAACAACTTCTAATACTCAATTCATGTTTATTAGAATCTGAGTTAACAAATGGACATTTAGAGGATCATACAATGGAAATAAATTAAAAAGGCATCAGCAAGTAATTAGGTGGGGCCTTGTGTTACAAAATCTTTTCAATACATATCCAGAGCAATGTTGGAGGTCTGAAGTAAACAAGAAATTACACCAATGCATAGGCATAGGGGGAGTAGAGTAAGAGCCAAGAGTATTAAAACATGGTTACATCAATGTCAAACAAGATATTGTACAAACCAATCGGAGATATGAATATTGAATACATGTATATATGAAAATGCACACAAGAAACAAGGGGTACACACGAACTATGAGAGGACAACAGAGATAGAAAGAACGGGAGAGAGAACTCACGGCCATTGTGGTTGTGATACTGATGATACCATCTGGTTCAGGTCGATCAATCTTACTGACGTCTTGGTAAAACCTATACACATGCTCAGGGCTTTCATGCAACATATAGTAGTATTGTTCAACAAAGGCACGACCAACCTAAACCAATCACATTAAAAAAACAGTCAGCTATGTTATCATCACAAGAAAGCATGTACCAGACCAATGTATTTGAACCATCCACTATTGTTCCGCTAAACGCAGCACTGCAACATAGTGGAATTTGAACAAATCGCTATTGATCCGCCATATGCTATTTTGTACAAAGTTTTGTCAAATACTGACTATAGCGGCACTATAGCGACGCAGCATAGCAAAATTTGAATAAACCGCTATTGTTATGCTAAACGCTGTTTTGTACAATATTTTGTCAAATACTGACTCTAGCAGCGCTATAGCACTGCAGCATAGCGGAATTTGAACAAACCGCTATTAACTATTTTTCGTGATCGGTGAACGACAACATTGCATGAAACAAAATAAGAATATAGATATACATACAAACATCAGGTGGCGGTGGAACTTGCTGCTTTGAAATTGCCATTACAATCGCTTCAAATTCAATCAACTGCAAAATCAAACAACCAACTTCTCATTATCAATTCGTTAGGTTAAAGCATAAAAATCAAAACTTTAACCTAGTACAAGAGTAAAAATTCGTTATTTCCAAATTTAATAAGGACCCAGTTTAATAAAAACGAAAAAAAAAAAAGTACCTAAGTGTTATGCTACTATATACACACACTATTGATTTGAGTCAGAAAGTTAAGTAAATTTTTTTGTTAGGGTTTGACAAAGAGAACGGAAACGGAAAAAGAGAACGAAAAACGCAAAGAGTGAAAGCGATTGCGTGTGTACCTGAGAAAAGAGAGCGGGAAAAGAGAGCGGTGAAAGGGGCGTTGTGTTTTTGCTTTGGAATTATAATAAATCAAACTGATTATCTATTTCAATAAAACCAATAATATAACAAAAATTTGTAATCTAAATTCTTATTTTTGACACCAACATCAACTTTTATCATAGAAAAAGTTGTTGTTTAAGATATAATTGAGATAATTAAAAAGTAAGTATCGATACACTTATCTAGTTTGTTACGTTTTTTAAATGATAAAATAAAAAATTGGACATTTATGTTTGTTATACTTTTATTTTAATATTTAAATTTATTCTTATATATTTGTTTCATTTGTTATTTGTATTGAAAATTAAGGACGTTTTTTAAAAGAAAAAGTCAACACAAAAGTGCTGAAAGGAATTGTTTTCTTTATATATAGTATAGATGATCTACTTCCTCAAGTTTTTTTAAAGAGTTTTTGGAAAAGACAAATTCGATCAGATATAACTTATAAGCTTGTTTACTTGTGTTTTTGGCAAACAAACACTATTTTTAAATTACTTGCTTACAGGATCAAACTAAAAATCCTAAGACATATTGTGCAAATGTTTCCCATAAAAGGTTTGAATATTCATCATGTTCTAGAGTTTTTATATGAAAAAGATGAATATAACTAACTATCTTAATCGACGGAATTGACAACGTTTCCGGAATTAAAACAAGCACAACTTTAGAAATGGTAGTAAAACAACTTAAAAGAAAAATATTATGATTTGCATAAATGTAAACTGGTGGATCAAATCACACATGCATTTCTTATTACTCGTTTCTCACTATGGCTTGGGTATTTTGAGCGTAAAGTTTTTGTTTTATTGATCTGTGACCTTTGTTTCTTATGAAAAACTCTTATATATACACAACAAGAAGTAACTGAAACTAACGATCATAAAACTATAAGTCTTTGACAAAATTCAACATGCCTCCATGTGTCTTCGACCTTTGACCTTGCCTCTTCACATACAATTTGAATTTCCACTGTCGAAACTGAATGATTTTGAATATGGCAAGACTATCACAATCTGTCGAAGTAACTTATTTCTAAATTAACACCAAGAGTGAAACTTAACTTCGACTATAAAGTTTTTTTGTCGGAAACAAATATTGAAAATACAGGCTAACAAAGCCCCACTTAAACCTCGATCTAGCGACCGACCTCCACTTGCATCCAACCACCCTTGGTAGTCCCACAAGCTTTCAAGTTTGATCCTTATCCTTGCATACAACTACACTATCTAGTCCCACAAACTTTCACCTTTGCTTCTTCAACCCTCATAATGTCTTCCACCATCTTGAAGATCCTTACACTCAACTATACTAGGTCTTTTAGGTAGTTCCACAAGTTTAACCATTACCTCTTCATCCCTATGGTGATTAATTTCATCCTCTTTAAGATCCCCTTGTTTCCAACTACCTATGGTAGTAATCCCACAAGCCATATCATACCTTCTTCAACCCCTGGAATGTGTTTCGTTCTTTTGAAGAATCCCCTTGCTCTCCACTAGAGCATGACAACACAAGGACTACATAGTTGTACCATTATGGATTCACCATTTATCTCCTCTTAGCCCCGTTTGTGGAAGACTCCACCTCAAGCAGAGTTTCTCCACCAAAATTTTCAATTGTGTACATCTATTATGTTTAAAAATTAGTCGGGTTGATGGGGCCAACCTATTGGCCTTTACTAATATCCTTGACATAAAAAAGAGAACAATTATAAAACCTTAATTATAACTTTTACACGGTTCATTATTTGTATATTGTCATTCTCTAAATGAGTCACTAAAGAGAGTCGTTGGAACGTACAATTCATACACAAGACAATTGTCTATCACTAATTCATTAAATTATTTTTTAATATAATACACTAACTATAAATTATTATAAAAAATTATACACGAGACAAATGTTTGCGACTAAATAATTAGTTAAAATTAGAGTTTTTTTTAGTATCGTTGACATAAAAATGAGAAAAATTATAAGTTTATAACACATTAGAGTTTTTCTTTAGTATTGTCTATAATAATTTAAACTTCAATTTCTCAACATTGTTGTTTTTGAAAATGAGTAACTAAAGAAGTTGAGTCACTAAAGAAGTCGTTGGTACATACAACTCATACACCGAACAAATATTTGTTTATCACTTATCAATTGATTAAATTTAGTATTTTGTTGATATCTTCTACATAAAAATAAAAATAATTGTAATATACTAATTTGAGTTAATTATAAAAACGTAACAAATGTTGTGACTAAAGAATTAGTCAAAATCAGTTTTTTTGCCAACGAAGGTTATTCAGTTGGTCAGAAGTTGATACTGTATCATGCAAGGATGTAAGTTCAACTCCTATTACCGACTTGACCACTTATTTTGTGAATGATCCAACTAGTCTAAACTTTTGTTTTTAGAAAAAAGCAACATTTTTGTACCAAAAAAAAAAACAACATTTTTTAATATCGTGGACAAAAATTGAAAACACAATTATAATATGCGAGTATAATTTCTTTACACTTCAATTTTAAACGTTGTTTTCTTAATTAAAAATGTTGAGAAATTGTTGAAGAAGATGAATGAAAGATGAAACCAGTTTTAAAGAAGGAAAAAAAGTTTAGAGATTGATGATTGGACTGGAGGGGAAATTTAATTAATTTGATGGTTTAACTTGTAAAATGTCATTAATTTAAAATGGGGTGAATATGCAAATAATAAAATACATGCTAAATTTTTGCAAAATAAAATAATAAATATGATTGTTATAGTGGAGGACACATGGCTATTTTCTATTGGTTTGGGTAAATTGCCCATGAGTTTTCAAAGGCAGCCTAGGCCTCACCTTAATATTAAGAGAAAATTATTGTTCACACATATCATAAGGCTGAGAAACACATGTAAAATACGAAATTGCCCATCGACAGTTAACTGCTGAGAAAAATGTTTCATTAGATGAAACAGCCACCTGCTCCCCCTACACACTATTTCATCATCAACTTCCATATCTCTTTCATCCAATCCCCAAATCCAATATTTTTTTCCATCAAATCTTGCTCCAGAATCATTGAAGCATCAAGCATAGGAGGTATCAACACACTTTTGACGTAAAAAAACAGGTATTGAGCATTTTAATAGGTTGATTTTTTGCTTTTGTTATGGGTTTTTACATCAGTTACGTAGAACTCTGTCATGGGAAACCTCGGCAGTTAACTACCGAGATATATTTCGGTAGTATACTGCCGAGAAAAACCTCGGTAGTTAAGTGCCGAGAATTACTTGTGAAAAAATTTTCACAACGAAAAAAGGCAGCTACTACCAATTTTTCAAATTTTTTTCTTTGTTTCTTTTTGTTTTTAATTCATTATGGCATTGATGCTTATGCATTAGTTAGTTGTTAATTCATATTTTTGTGTTGTTTTATTATAGTAATGATAGAGAACGCGGAAGATGTTCCAGGAGAGACAAAATCAAATTTTGTCGAAATTTCCGGAGATGTCAAACCGCCTAAGGTTGTAGCCAAACCAAACATTTATGGAGCTTCCGTCCATGTTGAAGTTTCTAAAAATGTTGACTCTGGTGTCCTCCCACTCCGTGCCCACGAAGTTGACATGACTAGGTTTTTTTCAAACGACGTTAAGTGGAAAGATAGAGAAGAATTGCTTGAGTGGGCACGTCGTCAAGAAAATAAGGTGGGAAAAGTGCCGGAAAAAAACTGAAGCATGCGACAACGGGCTCAAGAAAATGTGGGTGCTTGTTCATGGTTAGTGGATATCTTAGTAGGAAAACAAATGAATGGGGATTGAACATTCTTAATGGAGTTCACAACCATGCAATGAAGCCGGCTTTAGAAGGACACATTCTTGCCGATAGATTAAAGGAGGACGACAAGAAGATTATACGTGACTTGATCAAGAGCAAGATGTTTTCAAGAAATATTTTAATAAATTTGAAGAACAAAAGACCACATTGCATGACAAATATCAAGCAAGTGTACAATGAACGTCAACAAATATGGAAAGCGAATAGAGGTGACAAGAAGCCGTTGCAATATCTAATCTCGAAGTTGGAGGAGCACAAGTATACTTATTTCTCAAGAACACAAAGCGAAAGTACTACAATTGAAGATATCTTTTGGGATCATCCAACATCCGTTAAGTTGTTTAACAATTTTCCAACGGTTTTGGTTATGGACTCCACCTACAAAAGCAACATGTACAAGATGCCAATGTTTGAGGCGGTTGGGGTCACTTCGACCGATTTGACATATTCGGTTGGGTTTGGATTTGTGACACATGAGAAAGAGAAAAACTTTGTTTGGGTTTTAAAAATGTTGCGTAAACTTCTTACGTCAAAGAAGAATATGCCTAAGGTGATTGTGACTGACATGGATATGTATTTGATGAAAGTGGTTGGAAATATTTTCCCCGAAAGTTATGCAATGAATTATTACTTTCATGTGCAAACAAATGTTAAACAAAGGTGCATCTTAGATTGTAAATATCCTTTGGGAAAAAAGGATGGGAAAGAGGTGAAACCTCGCGATGTTGTCAAGAAGATAACAAGGGCATGGAAAGCTATGGTTGAGCAGCCCACTCAAGAGTTATATGCAAATACATTAGTGGAGTTCCAAGATGAATGTAGTGATTTCCCACTTTTCTTAAATTATGCCATTACCACCTTGAAAGAAGTGAAGGAGAAAATAGTGAGGGCATGGACAAACCATGTGATGCATCTTGGTTGCAGAACCACAAACAGGGTAGAATCGGCTCATGCTTTAGTAAAGAAATATTTGGACAATAGTGTGGGTGATTAACAGAATTATCGTATTATATCATATGAGGTAGGAAAATAGGATAATTTGTTAAGCAAGGATTGGATCACTAGGAGCGATCTGTTTTTTCAAAAAAATAGGAGCGTTCTATTAACAAAATAGGAGCGATCTCTAATTTCAAAAAAATAGGAGCGAAAATAGGATTGGATTGGATTTAGGAGTGATCTGTTGTTTTTGATTTCAGAAGTGTTTGAAAATAACATTTTGATATAATTAAATAGGGTTAATTAAATAGGGGTAATACAGTAAAATTAATCATTGAAGTTAGGTTAAATCTAGGGCAACATTTTGCGTTCGGGTTAACTTTAAGGAATAAGAGATAAGAGATTTCAGAAGTATTTGAAAATAACATTTTGATTAAATTAAATAGGGTTAATTAAATAGGGGTAATACAGTAAAATTAATCATTGAAG
>Ga0315914_1003316_pt1 | contig 24494 bp, 13 predicted proteins | sample MpolenodulesMG_FD_203920 | JGI IMG/M metagenome (GOLD analysis project Ga0315914, IMG submission 203920) | Medicago polymorpha root nodule microbial communities from Los Angeles, California, United States - elongated nodules | ecosystem: Host-associated > Plants > Roots > Nodule | place: USA... | reverse complement strand
GGTATTCTAAAAAACCTCTCTTTTGCTTTAATTTTTTATGCTATGCTCATATTATTATTTTTTTGCGGTACTTACAAACTAAAATTTATAGATTAAATGTTTTATTTTTTATTTGAATAGAATTAAAGAAAATGAATCATTAGGAATGTTTGAATTTTTTTTATCCATGAGTGCTGTGAAACTTTTTCCAACATTTTTGTTTTAAGGAAACACTCTTTTCAATATTTTTTTTATTGAATGAAATTATTGTGAACACTACACTTTAACAATGTGTTCCGCATAAAGTGATTAAGTTCATATAAATTGTACCGAATAAAAAAGTGAGTAATATGTTGTTTGTTCTTGTAAGTTAGTGTTTTCTTCGTTTTGGCCCTTGTATATTTTTTTGTGCGGATACAACCCTTAAAAGATCAAATTCATATGTTAATAGTCCTTGACGTTAGTCCCTTTTAACAAAAACACATATGTGGCAAAAGGATATTGATGTGTAAAATGAAGGGGATGTGAGATTGAGGTGATCGAGTCACATGTGGCAATCAGGATTTCCCCAAAAACCCCATTTTTCATTTTTGTCCCTGCATTTAGGGTTATGAGAAATAGAAAGCCAAAAGGGAATAAAGAGTTGTGAGCTTGTGATGGCGAGGAAGAAGAAGTGATGTTTATTGTTCGTTGGTGCTAAATCAATTTTGCGCTTCGGAGCTCATCAAAGATCGAAATTGTGCATGAAGACAAGTGGAATCTTTGTGTTTGAGATATTCTAATTCCCTTATGAATAGTTTGCAACTTGTCGCTGCCAATCAAAGTGATTTCTTGGTTTAGATGTTGGTCAAAAATATGGAGTATGCCCATCATGTTCATCATCCCTTATGAACAGTTTGCAACTTGCCACTGCCCAAACACAAATACGTCATAGATTAAACATAGATAAGGAGATTCAAACTAAAAAAAAAATAATGAAATTAGAAGATTGGGAGGAAAAATTATCAAACGAACTCATTGTTTAGTTTTGACATTTCCAATATTTTCTTTTGGGGTTTTCATTGAAATTGGAGATGAACATCCTCATTGATTTTTTACAACCACATTCTGTCAATTGAAATGGAGTAGAGTTAGAAATCAATGATGAATAGTTTGTCGAATATGTTGAAATGGTGTCGATGAGGAAAACAAGAGATGCAAGAAACAATATGAAGAAGAGAGGTGACGAGAAAGAGAAGAAGAAATTAGGTATTTTTAATTATTTTTTTGGCAATTAGCCTATGCTATTTAACGACTGAAACACTTGTAATTCACTTGTGTTCCGTTTGATATATCACTTATTGTCATGCCACTCTCTGTTTGCCACATTGTATTTTTATCATAGACTGACATCTGGACCATTGACAAACATATTTGATCTTTTAAGGCCTTTTGAAGAAGAAAAAAAACAATTCATGGACCATAACAAAAAAAATCGATGACGTATAGGGACAAACAACATATTTATCTAAACTTTTCACTAACTTTTAAGTAACCGTACTATCTCAAATATCTTTTACGGACTTTCTTTTGTTAAAGATAAAATTATAAATAAACATAGAAGTGCAGAATATTTCATAGTCATACTACCTCCGTCCCATTTTAACTGAGCCAATTGTCCATTTCACACAGATTAAAAAAAAAGTATAAATGAAAGAGAGAGGAAAATGGTTTTGAGTGTCTTTGTCAAATATTGATGCATTCTTCTTTATCATAAATGTAAAATATAATATATTAAATTGGAAGTGGTGAAAGTAATATTAATTAGAGTTATAATTGAAAAAAGTAATTAATATTATATTGAAAAGTGAAATTAGTCAATATTCTTGAAACAATATTTTTTTGCAAATTACTCAGTTATTATAACATTGGAAGTATCATACTTTTTTTGTCACAACTCATTCTTTTATCAAGGTTAGTGGACTCTGAGATCATACTAATAATTATAGAATATAGAGATGAGAGTACATCTCAGAGATAAAATAAATAAGTTTAAAGTTTGATAAAGATTAACATTCGTTAGAATTCATATTGATTAATTGAAAAAAATCTTGTAAATGAATATAGCCTGCTCTCTATATAGAGCTTATGAATAATTTACTACTTTTTTTTTTTTTTTTTAAACGGAATATATTAAACAAACTAAAGATGTCCTTCAAGTATAAGATGTGTCAAAATCAGATTAAAGAGAGTTTACAATTTTATTTTTTTTAAAGAAAAAGAGAGTTTACAATGTTAAAGTTCAAAATCGAAAACAACAATGAAACAAGTTATGAAATTGATTACAAACACTACATAGGATTAAGTCACCAATAATGATAGTCGAAAACGAAAATTGTTTATATAGCTTTCAACCACCAGAAAGACTGAAGCTTAATGTTGTCACATAAACACTTGAAATTTTTCTCCTTAGTTGAAAAATACGTATGTTTCTTTCTTTCTTTAAAAAACCCAATAAAGTTTGTATATAGCTTTAAAAAACCACCTAAACAACTAAAATGCACATGTTGATTCGACAGCGGTCCCGTAGTAACCGTAATAAAGTCGAGCCATAACTTCATTCATTCTGCAACCTCATATACATTGATAATCATTATTATTAATCACTCCCCTTCTAAGCATGTTATCTTTGGTCGAAATACGTTTGAGAAGAAGCCATCAAGCAAAAATTAACTACAAACTACCTTTGATCAAAAGAAAATTGTCTACTAACAACCAAAAATTAACTACACACTACCTTTGATCAAAAGAAAATTAACTACTAACAACCACTAACTAACTCTTAAAGGAGTTGCAACTAATTCATCTAACCAATAAACTAATCTTTCAATTTCTAATATAGCTAATGAGTGAGTGGTATTGTTTACAAACTATTATGAGCACAACAAATTCGATCAAGGCCACTTGGACAAATATTAAGTAATATTAGCACTTAGGAATAGCCTATTATTCTAACAAGCTCATTGTTGGCTAATTTTTTTTATTCAATAGTGGTATCCCATACTCTCATCATCCGGATTCTGATTTTCAGCACGATGATGTTGTTTTTAGACTAAGAAATATAATATTCTAGAATTGAATATCCCCCTCATACGACATGCTCATGTTCTTAAAATGGATCTACCACAACAATTGAATAAATAAATAGAATAATAGAACTTGACTTTTTTTTTCTTCCTATTATTTAATATTTATATTCAGATCCAAATACAACTATCTCTGTTTTTATAATCAAGCCTATCATGCAATGCCATAAGATGTCTCCTAAAAAAAATACATATCAGTGTTCCGTTAATAAAATTGACATCATGACCAATTTTGGAGTAAAAAGTAGGGATTCTAAAACTTTTCTAACCAACATATTGTGGCACAAGTGATAGATACTTGAGTCTCTTAACCATTTGATCTAGGGTTTGATTCTGATCGATACATATAGAAAAAAGATTGTTGGAATATGTCAATCTCTTAAATGGATCTCAGTTATCTAGAGAGGAATCAGACGTTAAAATGACAATTTTCCTAGTGTGAAGACTTTTATGTGTAAAGACCAGCTTAATCAGAGAACTGCTTGACATGATTTATAGTCATTAAATTGGTAGGTAGCCCCAACATTTTCTAATCATCTTTCCACACAAGGAAACGACATTGCCACATTAATATAAAAATAAAAAGATTAATGTCAAATAAGGACATCTAAGATGGTAAAAGATTGGTGACATTTTGAAGTGCTGTGATAAGCAAATTTGAATCCGTAATATACCTCTTCTCTATACTTAGTGTGTGAGTGTGAGTCTTTCGTTAGGCTTGTTTTTACAAAACCAAAAGAAAAATATATGGAAGATTAATTTCTTAATCAGCTCTCCACTCAAAAAATATTTAGCATGCATATGATACTTCCACTACCAAAATCTTCAGGAAACCCCCTCAAATTATATATCATATGATATGATATTCTTGTGTTAGCCAATACCTTAACAAAGGTAAGCTTGCTCAGAAAAATTAAACCACAAATGAAGTTAAAGAATAATGACATTAAGGGAGAAAACCAACACTGATAGAAACCAGCTAAAGTCATAGCAGTTAACAACATCAAATCACAAAAATCTGTGTTTGGCTCATTGTTACTCTCAACATATATATAAAAAAGCAAAAAAGATTATTACTCTTCAAAGTTCAAACCACATATAGTAATGAAAACAAAGATTAGGATGTAAGTAAGCAGTCTTCAATATTGTGAACAAAAAGTATAAAAACCAAACTAAGTAGTGAGGATAGGAGGGAGGTAATCAGCTTTGCCGCCAAGAATCCGAGCCTTGGTGTCGGGGAAAAATTCAAATCCAGGCAGCTGTGTGACATCTCCTTCACTAGCAACTCCAATCGGATAGCGAAGCAAGTGTCCAGGAAGGTCGTGCTCGAGTGACTCGTTCGAATAGAGGTCCCAATATTTGTCAGCAATCTGGTTCACCTTACGGATACATTCTTGGCTTTCTGGATGAAGGAAGGAGTCATGAAGCATGCCAAGGTGCTCATACCATAATGCCATGCGGAAACCGTGGACTTGACCACGTGCCGGCTGTCTAGCAGCTAAATGGTAGGGCTGATAGGCTCCCATCGCTATCTCAGAGTCCCTTGCTCCGTCCATTGATCTTTGGTTGATGTTGGCAGATCCAACGATTATATATTCGTCATCAACTACAAAGAAATAACAAAAAGGATGCATAATCATGAAAGTAATGATTAAACAAAACAAACTATTGCTTCAAAATTTGTGAGATTGCTGCAGTTTGTAATTTATGACAGTAATTTTCAAACTTACCTATCATCATCTTGGTATGAACATATATCATGAAACGTCGGGCCTGTTGGGCTCTCTCGTAATCTGAATCAGGTTCTGGTTGTTCGGAAGGCTCATACTCTCCTTGTTTCTTTACTTCCCGATTACCGAGGCAGAAGAACGTCAAATAATTCCGAGGATCTTCCTCAATTCCCTTTGCTCTGAGTGCCAGAACGATATCCTTGTACATCATTTCCATTGTTCTCCTCTGCCAGTCCAATATTGCTTGAACCGATGCACTTTCAGGGACACCCTCCGGCCACATTGGGACAACAACGTACACAGTGAACTTTTCCCCGGCTTCAATCTTACTCATAATCTTAAGTGAAAGTTCCTTTGGGATGAGATGCAAAGCACCAATGTCTTCAGGCTTAATATCCTCACCACTCCAAGCAAAAGAGCTTCCAAGGAAATACTGATTTTCAATATAGATGAAGTTCTTTGCGCGCCTAATAGCATTAATATAAGCATCTTGAATGCTACGATCGATGATATTATCCTTTCCACTAATAAGCCCAGCTCTCGCAGCATCTTCAGGAGTTTCTGGGAACCCGAAAGCAGCCCCACCATCAATAGATCTAAACAGCTGAACATTCCATGTCTCGTGATCATCTGGAAATGTTACCGGGGATGGAGGAATAATAGAATCTTCAAGCTCCCTTAGAGAGACAAGTAGATCCTTCCCACCTTGCTTCCTCCATCGTTGTTCAAAGTTAAACAACACATCCCAAGCAATCGGTCCTTCAAGGCGGGAATGAATGTCATGCCAAGGTTCCCTTGGACCGCCTTTTGTGATTGCAGCACCTGGAAAGTTAGGTTGATGAAAATCATCATGGTGTGCTGTGTCGAGGGTTCTAAAAAGTGAGTGGAATGGAGTATCATATCTTCCATCACAAAGGTCAAGACCCCCAACAAAACTCACAATTCTTCGCTTGTCCGACCCTCCACCAGGTAATTCACTGTCCACAACCACAATCTTCTGGTGATGAGTAAACATGGTGGAAACTTGTAAATCCTGAATGATGCTACCGCCATCATCAGGATTGCGGGGGCATAAAACACAGTGCACATCAGTACCTTCAAAGAACTGTGCGGTTTCTTCGTCATGAGTAGCCATCAATCCATCCTTTTTCAACAAACCAACCGATGTTCTGTCATCCCAAACAAGCATCAAAACCCTAACACCTTCACTAGACTTTTTCTTTAGAAGCTCACCAATTGTTGTGTCTCCCCCAGCCTTTGGCCTCCTAGAATCCCTCACCAAGGAAATTTCGGTATAAACAGACCAACCGGTAATGTATATCATGTGTTTTGCATTAGTGATGGCATCATAAATATCCTCCCAACACCGATGAGGCTGATAAGTCTTGCCACCAGAAAGTGGTATTTTAGGGATGAAATTATCCGGCACATGAGAATCTTGGTAAAGAGATACCTTACATCCTTTCCTCTGTGAGAAGAAAGTATACGGAACTCCAGGAAATTTAGCGCTTTGAATGCCTCGAGCCCAACTGCGGTCTTTCGTGACATCAAAATATTGCAGCTTCACATGGATCTTCGAACCCTCTTGTATCGGATTTTTTTCAGTGTCCAAAATTTCCACCCACCTATCTATTTCCTCACCATTCAAGACCTCCTCGACAGGCACATATGCTCTTCCGATTAAAGTTGCTCCAACAGGATTATCATCTTTCACAGTGAATATGATATCTGAAGCCATATGAGCACAGTAAATGTGAAAAGACTCGTACCATTTGGGATTAGTATGCTCATTTTCAATAATTCTTGTCCTTCCCACTCTTGCCTTCTCCAAATCAATGGTAGCATAGAGTTTAGTAACTCCCTTTCCAAGACCAACAGTTTCCTCAATGTTTTGCCTGATCTGTAAAAGTATAAGCAAATAAATAGGGTCATTAATAATGAAGGAGGAAAATAAAAACGCAAAACTAAAGAAACTGGATATTCTCTTTTCACCATGTGCTATAAACATAAATAATCAACATTAATTTGTTTGATCTAGCTTTGGTTGTTCAGGTAAAAGATCAGTCTCCTATGTATGTATGTGCAATGTATAAAATCCAATAACTAATGTTAAATCCAATGAGTAAGGTGTTCAAGCATACACATTTTTTTTTACTAAAACATTGCATATGGGTTATAAAGGATGCATAAGATAGAGTTAATAGTTATTCAGGTAAAAGATCAGTCGAATTAACACAAGGTAATTTCAACCGAAGGCAGCAATCTTGAATCAAGGCAAGCAAACAATTAAATTACGTGTTAATTAAGATTTGATTTAAGAAACCATGACAACAAACACTAATATAGATTAGTGTTATCGATTGCAGATGGCGGATCATGGTGGAAAGCCAAAAGTCCGTCATTTTCCTTAAAACTCCATGGCCCCACCATCTGTTATAAATTAGGCATGGCTGTTGCCAAAAAATCCGCCATGGCGCTGCTATGGTGGACATTTGACAACACTAACATAGATTAACATTGTCATTTCCATATTGATAATTAACCAACAGGTTTGCGAATGATCGGTCGGTAGTATGAGCATCAGAAAAATGATGCATGTTGCTACATAATTTAAGATCAGATTAGAAATGTAAGTCTCATCACAGATTCACTCAAAAAAAATAAAATCAATAGAACTTTTTATTTATTTATTTATTTATTTATTGATATAGTACAATATAAAATAATCAAACAGATCACAGATCCTAAAAGTAAGCAGGGTCCACTTTGATGCATCAGTGATCCCCACCACCAAAATATTCTTCTTTTTTTCAATTCACTCATTTGCAAAAACAAATCAAAACACATGCACTTAAAATTACAAAATCCAAAAACATCAAAACTAAAAATCAACAATTGAATCATCAGATCCAAATAGACCAAAATAATTAAATAAAACAGTACCATGCTGAGGAAATTTCCTCCACCACCAGCATTAAGCTTATCAACCTCATAGATAGTAGCATGAAGAGTACCATGAAGATGAATTTGTGCCATTTTTCACCTACAAATCACACAACCCCATTTCTCATCAGATCACATAAACCATAAAAATAAAAATAAACTTTTTTATCACATAAACCATAAATTTTTTAAAATTCAGTATCCAACCCTGATCAACCCACCGTCCACTAGCGGGGCCCATTTAAAGTCAGAGCAAATCTCCGGATATCAAAAAACAACTTAAAACACTAAATAATACAACAAAAAACATAATTTGAGTATGTAACTTACAAAGATTGAAACTTTAAGCAAAGAAAGAGTTAAAACAGATCAATGGTTGGATCAAAAAAGCTTAGATCATTTTAGAATAGAAAGAATAGCAAGGAAAAGAGAGAGAGAGAGAAGATGAAAAATACCAAGTTTTGAAGAGAATGTGAAGAGGAAGATGAAGAGAATAAAAGGGTGAGAGAGAGATCCGAGAAAAGTGCAGTGTGACAAAACAATGGATCATAGGAGTGAGCGAAGTCTCTGTTTTTAAACAGAGGAAATTAAGGAAACAAAATATTTTATTACAAAAAAATTCAATCAAATCTCTCTCTTTGTTTTTGGCACGATCATTTCCTTAATTTCTCACTTGACTTCTTCCTTTTTTGGGCTTTACATTTTCCTATTTAGTACTAACAATTATTAATTATTAAAGTAGTTAACTTTTTAGTTAATTAGTGAAATAGAATCTGAAAAATTATAAGTCTCAGCTTGGCAAAATACCGAAATTGTTAAGTCGGACGGCATAATTGGGTTTGAACCCCGGTACCTCCACTTGTGTGTGAGTTTATAATGGCTTTACCATTTTCTCTATCTAAAAAAAAAAGAATTTGAAAAATTATTACTTATATAAGTTACAAAGGAAGGGTGTTTAGAATTATATTATATTATAAAAACAAAAAAGAATTATATTAGATTATGTTATTGGTGTCCTCGTGAGCTTAGCTCAGTTAGTATGGACAATGCATAATATATTTAACTCCGGCCACCACCAAAAAGATTATGTCATTGGTTTCTTCTAGCTTAAGTAAGAGTCTAAAAATCAGATTTGAGCCTAAAATTAAAACACTTGTGAAATATTTATTTTCATTTTGGTTTGGCATCAAGTTTAAATTTGACATGATAATACAGCAACATTGAATTTTGAAAATAAAAAAGTGTTTGCTCAAGAAATCCCTCAAATTTTGCTTAATTGATCGGATAGTAATTTCTGATAAGCATTTTTTTGGATAAACCCTGGTTGGATTGTGCTCGTGAGCTTAACTCAGTTAGCAGGGACAATATATAATTTAAACAGTGGTTGGGGTTCGAACCTCCGACACCCCACTTATTCATTTAAAGGTAAATTTCTAACCGTTAGGCTTGACAAAAAAAAATCGCTAGATTGCAACTTTCTAAAGATATTTTTGTAAAACAATTTAAAGGGTTTATAAAACGATCACCGAATAGGAAATATAGTGAGATTTGAGTTCGATTTGTGACCTACACAACTCAAAAGATTGTTCCCTTCAAGGAAGAAACTCAAAAGATTGTTTTTAGTACCTTTGCATTTTTTTATGATCCACGGTACCATTTTTCTGTCAAAAAAATGATTGATAGTACCATTGCATGTATAGAGACAATTAAGTTGTAAAGATCCTTTCAAGAAAAAAGTTATAAAGATAAAACATATACTTTTGTTTTGCTAATTTTAAGATATATACTTTAGGTAGAAGGGATAGTTAATTTGTAAAATGAAACTTTATACTTTAGGTAGATTTTTTTTAAGAAGAAAAAACAAAATACAACCGTTATATTTTAGGTAGAATTTTTTGTGGTAATTTAGGTAGAACTCAAAAACAAAAACCGGTGCAATGCCTCTTTTTTATCAAGAAATCGGTGGAATGTCAAAATCATGGAAAGTCACAAAGATATTTCGGTTAAGGATTAGTTTTAGAGCATTAATTGATTTGAATTTCTAACTGTCGTGGTGAGTTTAAATCAATTGGTAGAAACATTGCATTGCATTATATATGAAGAAGGTTCGAATCCGGACACTCCATTTATTCACCTTTAAAGGTGAATTTTTTATCTATTAGACTATTTGATAAAAAAAATATATATATATCAATCTTTTTGGTGGATTAATGTCAAACTTATTTGTGTGATATTAACTTTCTTTATTTGTACTTTTTTTTAGATGAACTTTTTTATTTATACTTATTGTAAAAAGTTTATTTCAGATTACATATGAATATTTATTTTTATGAATTTGATGTTAATGGTTTCTTTTATGATTTATAAAACTAATAGTATGATACAAGGAATATATTTTTCATATGAAAATATTCATCTTTTGAGATGTGACCATATTAAGGAATTATATATGAGTTACATAATTCTTCAATTAGCTAAAATTGACATAGAGCAGTGAATTGGAAAAAGTTTTACAAGAGTTGTTATAAATCACAAGATCATTGCTCAAAAAAAAAAAATCACAAGATCAAAGAGTTCAAGATTAATCTCATAAGAGAAATGAATCCGAGAGTTTTTTTTTTGTCTAGGGTTTGAACCCCAAATCTTTTATATATTATGTATTGTTTATACTAACTGAGTTAAGCTCACGAGACCATGAGTCAGAGAGTTTGATACAAAGAAAAATCTTTTGAATTCATATTAAATTATTTTAATAAAAGATATGGTAAATGAGTACATGAGATAGTAAAGGTATCAACAAACTAACTAGCTCATAACAAACTCTAACAAACCCCTCAAAACTAAATAAACTCTAATTAACTAATTCAAATTTAACTAAACTCTATATTAACTTCTATATTCTTGGAATCAATTTGGGTTGGTCCAATAATGTTAACTAAATTCTGTATTAACTTCTGTATTCAAGTTCAATTTTATTAACTTTTATATTTCTAATAAGAATATAATGTAACCCAAATAAATAAATAAAAAATTATGTGTCATGTGGCTTTTGATACACGAACATGGAAAATTGATGTATAAGCTTGTCAAAAGTTTCATTTAGGGGCTTTTTGTTTGGATCTACGTTACAACCACTTTCTTGCGTCCTAAGACTATTCATGAAAGACTATATTTTCCTTTTTTTTATTTTTATTTTATAAAGTTATACTTTTTTTTATAAGATCCAACTTCCCTTTTAAAAGATAGAAAGTTGCTTTTCTAGACATCAAACACTTCATAATAACACATGTAAATAACGTTTTTGTCCCCAACAGTAGTTAACTACCGCTGGTTTTGTCCGACAGTAGTTAACTACCGTTTACATATTAAGCTTAAAAATAAAAACAAAAAAAAAAAGCTTCAGCGGTAGTTAGCTACCGTGGAGCATAAAAACTGATTTTTTTTTTTTTTTTTTTTTACTTTTGTTGCATTAAGCTTCAATGGTTACTTATGTCCTTGGGTATTTGTTGTGTATGAAGTGAAACAGGAGTACTGAATATTAGTGCACATGGCTAGCATGCAATTTTTGTGTCGTGACAACAACAACAGATTTCATGATAATCTTGCAATTTTTTATAGCACCAAAAATAGGTAAGGAGCTATGGTATTACTAAACAAAAGGTAAAGATAGAATCTCAGAAAACATGTTGCAGTGAGTTTTCATTTCATTTCAACATGACTAGTCTTGACTACTTTTGACCCATTTTCATCAACCAATCAGAGTCAATTTCACTTTCACAATTTCATAGCATTTTCAATACTTTCCTCTTTTTCATCCCTTACCCATTGAAGCCTAATGCAACAAAAGTAAAAAAAAAAATCAGTTTTCATGCTCCACGGTAGTTAACTACCGCTGGAGCTTTTTTTGTGTTTTTTTTAAGCTTAACATGTGAACGGCAGTTAACTACTGCCGAACAAAACCAGCGGTAGTTAACTACTGTTGGGGGTAAAAACGTCATTTACATGTGTTATTATGAAGTATTTGATGACAGAAAAGCAATTTTCTAAAAGACAGGAGAAGCTGGAAAAAATGGTTGGGCCAAACATAGTTTAAGTTCTAGAAAATTGTTGTTCACACATAGTATATGGCTAAAACACACCAGTAAAATAGCGAAATACCCCTTCGGCAAAATGAAGGAAAACAAGAACCCAAATGAATTTTAATTATGTCCTGCACCATCCCAAATTGCAGACACAACACCATTTTCCCCTACCCACATATGGGTTTAACAAATAAAGAAATATAGATTGAGAGATGGAAAAGGTAGAAGTGCATGGTGAAGAAATAGAAGGGGTTAGTTTCAATTGGCAGAGAAATAGCTCCACGGCACTTAAGTGCCAATGGAGTTTTTTGTTTTTTTTGAAGGAGATGGAGGTTTTTTTTTCTTCATGTATATATTAAAATGGTTGTGGATCGGCAGTTAACTACCGTCGATTAACTTTCGCGGCGATTAACTGCCGATTGGGGCCTTTGAGTAATTTTATGGTGTGTTTTAGCTAAGAGTGAAGTTGTCAACAACAACTTTTTAAGTTCTTTCATGAAGTCACAAACTAGTTATCCATAGGTCTTAGTAAGCTTCAAGGCTTAATTCTTGGGTTTTTCTTTTTCCAGCATCCTCCAATATTCTAAACAAACTTCGTTTGGATTATATAATCCGAACTTCTTTTTAAGTATTTTTGGATTATACAATTCAAAAACCACCAAAACTCAGAGTTTATACTATAATTGATATGAAGATCTATACTAGTCATTGTATTATCCTCACATAAAGTGCACACCAATTTCGAGGCTAGTATGACGATGGATCAGCCAAACCTAAATCTTCATCTAGTTTATCCATGCAAGCCCTGATTTCTTCGTAAGTCCTGAGTCGAATCAAATTTTCCCGAATATCTTGAAAAGATCATACCAAGGTAGTGTTTAACTTGATCGGTCCCTTCAAACTATGTTGATCAAATATAGAGAACATGATTCTCACGTCATGGTTGTTCTAGATCTTCATCTGGGTGAATCAAACACTTCCATCTGAGTCCATTTACGAGCGAGGATACTCATCGTTGTCCATTTGACTATTAATTTGGTCGAGCTGGTTCTTTAGACCAAACAGTGTGACATCAATGTGAACCCTAAACAGATTAGGTTTTCCTTCGTTGTAGTACATTGTAACTAGTTTAGTGTTTACATCAATTAGATACCCATGGTTCTGGTCTAGTTTGCAACCAAACATGTCAATTTATAAAAGTGTTTATGTGGCATGGACCACAAAATCAGTCGGTGCAATGCGGATCAAAAAAAAAATCATATACTTGACTAGTTCGGATTTTAAAGTATGAAATGTCTCATACCATCCAAAGTACAAGTTTTAACACACTTTATGACCAATTCGAATTATATAATCCGAAATATTTTGAAAATGGTTTCAGATTATATAAACTTAACTAGTCAAGAATGTGGGCAGTCGCTTAGTCAACAATTCTGGTTGGTTCCAGACTCATCTAACATGTGTTTTTTTCCCTTGATTGCTCATCATGATTAACAAGTTTTTTCCCTTCCCTTGACGGGTCTTACACTTTATGTATACATTGCCCTTATAAATATCAACTCATTCTTGCCAAATTCACATCCCAACTCACATTCTCTCATTTTGTTTCATTCATTTTCTCTGAGTAGTTTATGATGTCAATGTTTCACCATTGACCTTTCATATAAAGGTTCGTGTCATCTTGTAGGGACACTATGAATTGTAAAAAAATGATGGTCCATTCTGCAAGTTTTCAGCAAAGTTCAGTTTAGATCTCCAATCCGTCTTAATTTGGGGCTGCTCATCAAAGTCTTCTTCTCCCACTTCGTAATCTTGCATTCTCATCTTCTCCCTCTTGAGGATGTGCGAGAGGGTTGACAAACTTTTCCCTCTTTCCCCCGTCATCCTTTTGTAGCACATATTTAACATTAGGTGTCTAAAATTTTGTTGTAATAAGTGTTATGTTAATATAAATGTATTATTAATTATTGATCAAATAATTAAATGTGTTCGACTCTTGATGATTTATATCACGTCTCTTTAAATTCATTCTAAAATTTACTAGATGATTGGTCATAATCACTGTATTTTGATCTTCCTTGTACTTAACTACTTAGATTTTTCGTTTGTTGGGAAAAAAATTAATAAAATATGACACCATTCATTTAAATTGGTAGAATACATCAAACAACCTAAATTCAAAATCATTAAACCTGAAAAGATGAATCGGCAAATTTACAACTCTTAAGTTAATAGCATACAATGGCAAAACACCTATAAATATGACAAAGCCTACAAGTATGATGAAATTAAAGGGTTATTAGAATACTCATGTTTCCATATCTGTAAAGTTGATCACGCCAAATTCATTAATTGAGTAAGCACTATATTGAAACTAATAAATCAATCTGAATCAAACAAACATCACAACAAGACAGAAAAATAAAACATGGAATCACGTAGAACAAAAAAACATCGTACTAAGACGACGAAATCACGAAAGAGAAAATCATATGTAAAAATAGCTTATTTAAATAAAAGAGAAGAAAAAACTATTCAAATGAGTGACTTTGAAAAAAAAATGGTCGTAAATCACTCCTCTTATTCAATAGTTGATTTGTTCTAAATCTAGTACTTTACTTACACTATTACACATATACAAAAGAGGCAGAGGCACATGACAATCTTCATTCTTCAAGGAAATGAATGGAACACTCCCCTTTATCCCATTTTGAACAAACAAACAAATAAAACGAATTGAAAAGGACTAATGGAAATAACACTTACATGGGGTGGGGGACTCCAAAAACATCATGAGTGAACCCCACGTGGAATAAATAAATAAATATGAGTAAAAGACTCAAATCCATCTAGTTGATCTATATAAGAAATTAAAATTACAAATTTTGTTCTTTAAAATTTCAAATGTCAATCAAATAGTTACTTTTATGGGTTATTGTAAGAGACGACGTTTTAGTATCCATCAGAAACTATTTTGACGACATTTGAAATTTTAGAAAAACTTAATTAATAAACTTTTTATTTATTATTGACAAATTTGTCACCATATTTTAATGAACAATAACTTTGGAACTATACTCAATAAACAAAAACAAATAAGCACACTCATTAATTGATGGATTCAGCTTAATTCCTATTGAGAAGTTCTTCTATCATTTGAAGTGCAATTCTTTGTTCTTCATCCAATCCATTGTTATTATCATTTCCTTCTTCATCTTCATTTTCCGGTTTTACGACCTTCTCCGAATCCTCGTTATCAACAACATGAGGTAATGTTTCTGAATCAGAATTTGGCAAAACTTCACCCTCTTCTTCTTGTTCTTTCTTCTTCCTTTCCAGTTCAACCATCATGATCCAGCTCGAGTCCGAACGAGGTCCTGCTCTTTTCTGCCACACTCCAAAGTGTGAATTCTCAGTGTCAAGCCTTAGACAAGTGAGGGAAGGTGAAGGTGACTTGCAACATTTTCTAAGTTTTGCACTTAGAATTGCAGAGAGTGATGTATTAGTAGTAGTGGAAGTTGAAGAGGATGCTGCAAAGGTTTTGTTGTTGCCATTTGCTATTGAATTGTTATCAGAAACAGGAAAATTTGTTTTTGCATTTCTTCCACTCATTAAAATGGCTGCTTCATCATATGCTCTAGCTGCTTCTTCAGCTGTCTCAAATGTTCCTAACCAAACCCTCCTTTTCCTATTTCAATTTTTTTGCAAATTTCATATTAATTTAATGCACATGTTAATATTGTGGCCTAACAATCAATAATTTACATAGATCTCATTAATGCATATATTCATTTGGCCTAATAAGCAGTAATTTACAAAGATCTCTTTAATGCAATGCACATTTTCATGTGGTCCTAACAAGGAATGATTCATGAATTTCACATTAATTGATCAATTAGTATTAATATTTTCATTTGGCCTAATAAGCAATAATATCTCAAAAAGATCTCTCCCTAAAAAAAAAGTATCTCACAAAGATCTCATTAATCCAATGCACATTTTCATGTGGCCTGATAAGAAATAATTCACAAAGATCTCATCTCACAACTTTTGAACAAAAGAGTGCACAAATGCATATTAATATTGAGGGGAAAAGTGTGAAATAAATGAATTTGGATTCTATGATGTTAAGGGGAAACACAATTACGCATTTCACATTGTTGGATTAATTCTTGAATTAAAGAAAATTCAACGATGTAATTGAATATTATACGTGTTACCTCGACAGCATAGAATCCGAAAATGAAATAAGAAGATAAATGAAATTTTTTTAGTGAGATAAGTAATAAAGAGAATGTACAATAATGGATGACGAATCTCGGAGACCCAAGAGCCCCAATGGCGTTGTCGAACACCTCTGAACTTCTTTGATTTCACCATGGTATGTCTTAAAACCAAAGAGGGTGAGAAAGAAGGTAGTAAGAGAGAGTGTAGAAATTGTTGCAAAAGAATGTAGAAATGATGCCAAGTTATATAGCATGAAGAGATTTAAGGCAAGGTTCCAAAGAAGGGTATACACGTGATTTTTTGGTTTGGTAGGATTTCCACACACTGTACAAGGGTTAAACTAGAGGACCCAATTTTGTTACCTCTTTATCTAGTATTGATGTTGATATCCTTTGAAAATGCCCTTAACGGTGATCATTCTTATTAGTAAGAATAACAAGTAGAGTAAAAAAACAGTAGGAAAGAACAATGCTATCTTACTTTAGTTAGGTACTTCAATTTTACTAATAAGAGAATGGTCTTTTTCTTGTGCAGTGTCGTGGAATGTGGATAGTGTATCCTTGTAGTTCAATAGGAGTGTGTTCAAATTCCCTGGGACAGTTTGTATGGCCTAAGTGCTTCTTTACTGTGTGGGTACAAGTACAACTATCACTGACTGTCTCACTATGTGATATTAAGGCTTTGTTTTTCGAGTTTGAAAGGGAAGGAATAAGAGGGCTTTGAAAAAAAAATAATGAATCTGCGAACAAATTCATAACATCAAGTTAATATTATACAACAGCAAAATATTTATAAATAATATAATAAAATTAAATCGACCATAATACATGGCAAAATTGACTATTGAATTCTAAGATAGTCTCTTATTCAACAACACAAAACGAAAACCTTGACAATATGGGGCCTCAATCTAACTTCAATATTGGATTCAAACTTACATCTATAGCTACCTTTTCATAGACATCGGTTGGAATACTAGTGTTTGTGTGTGAATTTAAAAATTCTTAGAAGTTTTACATTAGAGAATTTACACACAACATTAATGTTTATATGGTGGAGGTATGACTTCTAAGTTCTAAGGATGTGCCCTTGGAGGTACACATTTTTGTAATAACCCAAAACCTTTTAAGTTAATTAATATTTTTTGGAATTTTAATGACTTGGTATACATCATCGATATGTAAGCGATTCACATGTGTTAGTCTTAAAAGTATAGTTTTTTTGATAATTTTTCTCCCTTAAGAATTAAGAGTATTCTTAAGACCATAAATCTCTTCTGAAATATATTGTCCCTTCATAACTAATAATAGTCTTAAGAGTATAGTCTCTTTCGATAGAGTAGTAATATATGTACATCCATTTGAAGACAACTTTGATGACAACCTTCTTTTTCTCATTTCTTATTGATCAAAAACATTGGAGAGAGAAAAAGGAAGAGAGAGGAAAAGAACAAAATGTGAGTATAAGAGAGAAAGTTACATAAAAGTTGTCACAAAATGGTTGTACAAATATCATTTCTCCTTTCCATATTTTCTTCCCTTAAAGAAGTTAGAGGTTAGCATGGTGGTATAATCATATTTGAATGGTCGCGGTACCAGAGTAGAGTGGTCATAGTACCACATTCGAGTATTTTGAATGTGAGTGGTCTTAGTATCATATTGAAGGCGCATTTCTAGAATGGTTCCTACATTGCAGTAGGACATGATACAGTTGTAGTTAAGCTATTTTATCTTGGGGACGTCGTGGTTGATAGTTTACTTGCCTAATTTTAAGCAATGTCACAAAACATCTCAAAGAGAACGATTTAGTCTGTGACTCATCTCAATAATCTCTTCGGTAACTGAAAAATATTTTGAAATTGTTTTTAACTATTGTTCCAAGAACAATATTGAATTTTCGATAATTCATTCTTTTTTTTTTCTTTGACTCCTTCCACAAATCATCTCTAAGTCCTTTATTTTATTTTATTTTATTTTTAATAAAATCTCTAAGTACTTTATTATATACCAAGAGATTGAACTTTTCACTTCAACTTAAATCTCACTCTATATATGTAGATGGCAACTGTGCTTCTTTGTGACTTCATGATAACGTGAGTAGCATTAATTTTCAATTTATGAAGAGTACTAGTAACTCTCAAGTGATAAATACAGAGGCTGAAAATCCGAGTGGTAAAATAAATCTTCTGAACAAAAAAGTGAAAAACATTCATGCATATTGGTAGACTTAAACTTAACTATATTGGCGACTGTCCCTTTCTTCTAATGGCTCAGTGTCAGTTCACAATTATTTGGAAGTGACTGTCACATAAATCGAGGTGGCAGCTGTTAGAAGAAAACTATCAATGTATCTTTATTCTATATACCAGACTGGTAAAGCTACAATCTACAATCCTCATGAAAATGGTAACAAAAAATTAGTACAACCAATTTTAATATATAACTCACATAGACCCTATTTAGATTTTATGCTATTAGCGTGTTGAGTATATAACTCATTTATAAACATACAACCAAACTAAACATTATATGCAATAATAAACTTCAACTAGAACAAATCAAGAATTTATGTTTAAAGCAATCAAAAAATCAATCCAAAGAGAAACGATAAAGGTAGTAGTGGAACAAAAACGCCAAGATTATTTAATGAAACTGCAGCGCCTCACGCCCAGACAACTTCCAGGAGAAGTTTTCTTCTCCATTGCCTTGCTAATGGTGTTCACCTACAGAGTACCAGGCCCGGCCTTGGGGAGTGCAAGGTGCTCAACCAGGCCGGGCCTCCAAATGCTACCGGCCTCAAACAAAACCATTCGTTTTACCCTTTTCCACAACAGAGGAGTGACAAATTCAAACGACACCGTTAGATAAATTTCACCTCTTTCACTTAATTTTTTTTAATTCCTTTCATATTTAGAAGTTCTTTTGATTCTGATTTTTTTTTAATGAAGTTTAGCTACACAAAAAAATTACGTTTTATTTTACTAGGGGCCTATTTTAAAAAGAGAGCCGAGCCTCCTATTTCACAGGAACGGCTCTACAGAGTACAGCGTTGTTTTGTGAAAAAAAACTCAATTGATTTTGAGCCAAAAACAAACAACAAAATCAAAATGTTTTCATTAGCTATCATGTAGTGCTTATGGACACATGTCATAACTTGTTTTCGTAAACTCTCGAACAGTCTTGTAAGTGTTTATGTCAGTCAATAGGCTCAAATAAGTCAAACTAAATTCGTACGTCAATTAAGGTATCGAATTTGAGCATTGTAGATAGAAGAAACGTGTTGGAGGGAAGACTATATTAAAGGTGGTTACTTCAACGAAATTGGTATTTAGTATTTACTTCACACCTGTAACATAGTTAAAAAAAAAAAGATGGATTTGTGATCCCACGTTGATGGCAAATTTGCCCTTACACGGATTTTGATATTTTTCAATATTATGTATATTCTTAACATAATAGCTGTGTAATGACAATAATATATTATATATTGTCTTTTTTAATAACGAAATGATAAAGTTATTATAAACTCACACGCATAAGTGGAGTCGTCAGGATTCGAATCCTAGTCATGACGTCCGGTCTAACAATTTCAGCAACCCTTCTGGTAAAAAAAGATAAAATAATCATAAGCATTTCTTAAGGCTGCATTATCTCCCAAAACAGTGACACTGTATAAAAGGGCATACAAAGATGCATGACTGACCCCATTATAAATCCTTGATGCAAAAAGCAGAATTTCCATGTGTTTTTTAAGTGTGCAATGTCAAATCCAAATTATATCACGTTCTATTGAAAAGCTATTTTCATTCTACATCAATTAGATCTTATTAAACTTAGATGCTATGCTTGACATTGAATTAATTTAGTTTCACCTTTTCAGTCATCAGTACGAATTTTTCTTGCAAAAGAAAATGAAGTCCACAGAAAGCAATGGAGAGACATGAAAACTTGTTTGTTTTTTCTTGGGAAAATGTAGTACAAATACTCACAATAGTAGACAAGAAGATTATAGCATGTGAATATGTCATGAAATTAATTCTAATGTGATTTTGATGCAAATTTGAAGATGGTAGATAGAAGAGGTGTAAAATTCAGCAAAGGAAAAAACTAGATTTGTAACTTTACTCTTCCTTATCATGCATTAGTATTAGTAAATAGTAATTAAAATCAATATCAATAATCAAGCTGAATAGTTCAGTATTTATAATAAGATAATCAGCTGAATAGTTCAGCTTAAAATATATTATTCTTAAAAGTAACTTGGTCCACACACTTAATTGTAAAATGCTCATACAGTAGAAATAGAACAGTTTCACTTATGAAAATTATTGAACATGTTTGCAAATATTCTCAATTTTTGTCTTTTTACGCTCATTTTGTCACAGAACAGTGGTCCTGTTACATAAAACTAGCATGTTATGTAGCTAGGTCAGTATCCTCAAAATGTGTTACTACCTAACTAAGTTGAAAGCATTGTGTGACTGTTTTTCATGGTAATAGAAAATCTAACAGCTCATTTGATGTAACTATGGACTCACCAAAGTACAAATTAGTATTACATTGCCTTGTGGTATCGTTATTTTAGCTAGAGGGGTATAGAACAACCTCTCTAATGTAACGTGTATGGTTCCTAAAAGCTACCATGCTATGTGCAATGAATTTATTACAGGTTGGGTTAACATTACACTTTTGCACATTTTGCACATGTTTGTGGAGGACTTTACTTGAAGCCTCAAATTTTAATTTTTTTTGTGTGATAATATTTTTTAAAGGTTGAGAAAGTTTTTTGTTTATGAAATACTACTATTCAATTAATTTCGAACTTAAGATTCATGTAACAATTTGTTCTCACAAAATAAATTTAGATGAAGGATAAAGTAGAGAATGTAGTTATTATTTTTTAATGAAATAAAAAACTTAAATGATGCTAACTATTTTTTAAAGATTGAGGTAGTTTTATTGTTTATATTCAAGATCATAGAGAGTACGGAGGAACCAAGAGAACTTAGATGAGATTGTGTGAGTCTCTTACATCTTAATCAAGATCTTGCGTTTGAATCCAGACTTTGACATGCAACAACATGAAGATCCTTAGGAAGAGTTTGCCACTCATTTGGGTCCTACAATGCTCAAGTGATCAGTATCCGCAGTGCGGACAGAAGATCCTGATTTAAGTCCAAAAAAAAAAAGTACGGAGTACATATTTCATGGTAATAAAATATTGAGCAAAAATTATGGATGCTTATAAAGAATGGTGACTATGTTAAGCACTTTTTCTATTCCTTTTTTTGTAAGCCCTACTTAATAAATAATATTACGAAAAAAAGTTAGCTTTGTTGAAATATAATGATTTAGAGTTATTAATAAAATTCATCTAATAATCTTTTATGAGGTGTTGGGCTAGAGAAGTTAAGTGCTTATCAAATACTAAAGTTATAAAATGAGTAATAATATATACATATATCAATCTCAATTAAGCACTTTGAGCTTCATTGTTGATATAGGATGTATTTTTTCCAATCAAAACAACATCCGTTTACCTCCAAGCTTAATCTTTACTTTCAATTTAAAATAATGTTTTTTTAAGGAATTTAAAATAATGTAAGCAACACATTCTTTCACATATACTATTTTATATTATTGGCAAAAATTACACCTGACCCGCTTAATTATGTGGATCTCATATAAATTGAGTAGGCTACTTGTGAATTTAAAAAACAATAAAAAAGATCACCTCCTTTTCATTTATCTATGAGGTGAGAAGGGTATTCACGTTCTCTATCAACCACCTAGACACATACCCTGTCATTTTACTTATTAAGCACACCATACAAATACAAAGTATGTATAGTAAATGAAGAGTTAAGAATTAATTGTTTAGGGTCATTGCTTGGGTGGACAATCTTTGCCTAACACTTTGCCTTGTCTAAATTTTGATGGATGACTCGGACAGGTATCTTCCACTACCCACTTGATCTTAACAATCTCAAGTGGAAAAAAAATTCTATTAAATTACACCATGCCAATTCTTCACCCCCTTTGTTTTTATAACTTTGGAAAAGTTACTTGGCAGTACTAATATAGGACATGGATTAAAAAGTTGTCCTATTCAATTTCTAACATCAGTCTTGTTTGATCATTGTGAATTGGCTATGACATCATGTCCTTTCCACTAATACGTGCATTGCCACTCAAGATGAAAATGACTAGAGTTTGGGTAGAGCAGTACCACAATTTTTTCTTGAATCCAATCATCCATATCAAGCATGTGTAGCAAATTTAATATTTGTATTATGAATTGTTAAGTTCCAACACGAACTCAAATTATAGCAACAACATGTTCTTATGAAGTGGGAGCCCCCAGTGATAGCCTACAATGATGATTTGAGTCAAGTTGAATTATGATGGTAGGTCATTGGCTAATCCAAGTCTATTCGCGTTTGGCAATGTCTTTAGGTTGGCTAAATATTGAAATAAAAGTAGGTGTGGTTTATTCTATTTATAAATTGCCAATAACTATAATTTCTTTTATCACATTGTTTGATGGTATCAAACGAGGTGATTATTAGTGAACTTAAAAGTTAAGTGTTGGCGTCATATGGGAGAGAGGTTAAAAATCATCAAAAGATGGGATCCATTTGAAACTTTAAATACTAAACTCTAGTTTGTTTTTGCGGTGAATACAACATTAACGTGTGTTTTCTCTAAAACTACAAAGTGTAGCTTCTCCATTTTCATGTTAAATATGCTTCGGGGCATGTGAAATGCTAATCTACCGCTATTCCAAACAAGCAATTAGGGTGGGTCTCTTTAGGAAGATAGACCAAGAATCGCCAAAAATATGAAACTTTTACGGAAACTTAACCACCAAGGGTTTAAAGCTTTTGGGGTGAGAATTTGGGGTTGGAAAATACATCTAAATATCTTGAGTATAGATGTTTCATAAAGAGGAAGGATTTAAGCTATCTCTTGTCTTTTTAGAAGATCTTTTTGTGTGTTGAGAGAAGGAACACAAACGGGTAGAAATTGTTGCTTATTATTGAATCTAATTTCTTATAACTTATTTATACTTCTTGTAAAGACTCATTAAAGGTTGGTTGGAGAGGCGCTCTCTCCCTCAAACGTATGTTAGACTGAATTGGATAAATGATGACATGTTGTCATTACTTGTATTTTTAGAATTATTTTGATGTTTATATTGAGTCTGTAGCAATTTTAGACAGATTGAAGGTGCAAATAGCATAAAAACAACAAGAAGTTGGATTTATTGCATCGTGTCACGATTTGGTAGTTCTGACACGATTTTTCACCCAGATCTTGATTTTGCCACTGTCAGCACAATCGTGTCACGATGGCATAATCGTGACATGATTTGCAGGAGTGCGATAATTAAAATTTGAATTTAAGGAAGCCATGGTGACACGATTTTGAGGCAGTCCTTGTGGATGTGAACTTATAAATTTTAGGGTAAATACCTCTTTTCGTCCCTGTAATATCAGCGAATTCCGGTTTTAGTCCCTGTAAAAAAAATTAGATTTTGTCCCCGTAATTTCAGATTCTTCCACTTTTGGTCCCTCCTTTCATCACGTCAACAGAATCTGCATAAATTACGTCCCTGTAATTTCATGTTCCTCCCACTTTTGGTCCCTGTAATTTCAGATTCCTCCACTTTCGGTCCCTCATTTTTCGTGCCATGTATGCAGATTTTGCTGACGTGGTGAAATGAGGGACCAAAAGTGGTAGAATCTGAAATTACAGGTACATAATCTAAATCTTTTTTTACAGGGACTAAAACTGGAATTCGCTAATATTATAGGGACGAAAAGAGGTATTTACCCTAAATTTTATTACTTCGATTCATTTTTAGTACACTTACTAAAAATCTATCAATAAAAATCTTGGTGTGTTTGTTCCTTTAATCTTTTTATCCTTATTATGTGCTTAGAGTGTTTCTCTCCCCTCTTCCACAACACAACCATTCGATTTAATCAATCATAACAACATATGATCATATCTAAACACATTTAAATTCTTAAAATTCCTAAGTTTTAAGAATTAATCAAATAATTACTAAAAAGGCTAAAACACTTGCAAGCCCGAGACAAAAGTGAGAAATATGACATTCTTGTTTGTCCTATTCACTTGAAATTACAATCATAATAATAATCTATATTTAAAACTACGTCTTTCAACATTTTTGAGTTGGACTTTTCTTTCTAAAAATACCATTAATTTTAAGGCTAAAACGCACTTTTTGCCCCCTAAGTTTGCAAAAGTTGCAATTTTGACCCCCTATTAAAAAAAAGACTTAATTGCACTTTTGGCCCCCTATCTTTCCAAAAGTTGCGATTTTGGCCCCCTAACTAATTAAAATACAAAACAGCCCCCTATGTATTGGATGTTTGGCAG
>Ga0315914_1003315_pt1 | contig 24500 bp, 19 predicted proteins | sample MpolenodulesMG_FD_203920 | JGI IMG/M metagenome (GOLD analysis project Ga0315914, IMG submission 203920) | Medicago polymorpha root nodule microbial communities from Los Angeles, California, United States - elongated nodules | ecosystem: Host-associated > Plants > Roots > Nodule | place: USA... | reverse complement strand
TACAAAAGCGGCGTTTAAGGTGAGGACTGTCCACTATTTATATGCACAATTTCAGACCTTATGTTATTCAATGTGAGACTCTTAATACACCCCCTCACGCGTAGTGTTGGACATATTGAGCATGACCCGAATGGCTCAATGGTGGGTGGTCCAGTGGATCTTGGATAGACTCTGATACCATGTTAAAATTTGGATTCGGCCTAACTCAACCCCTACCAAACTGGCTTGTTAGGCGAGGACTGTCCACCACTCACATTTTAGGCCTTATTTCATCAAATGTGTGACTCTTAACAAGGAGATAATTTAGAAATATCCCAATATAGACCTATTTTGTCTTGCTTCTCAGGCTGGAGATAATTCAAAACTGAAATGAATTTATGTGATAAATATTGTTCGTGACTCTGAGATTTTGATAATTTCTCTACCTAAGTTCAACTAGATTGACATATGCTTACCAAAGAGACTAGTTTTAAGGCCTCCTTTCATGTACCCTACCCCCTCATTAATATTTTTTCAATGTAGATTGGTGCTGCTTGCTAATTTTTTTTAATCATTATCAATTAGGTTCAGACAGTGTTTAGTTTGATGCTTTGATTTTTTGGTAATTGTATAATAGCCACGGCTCATGATTTCCTTATGATTTCAATACAGACTGTTTCCTGGCTTGTGGCTGCTCTGGTGATAGTGATAAATGGCTATCTTTTGCTGGAATTCTTTTCCTCTGAAGTGAGTGGAGCAGTGTTCACAACTGTTGTGTGCGTAATAACAGCGGCATACGTTGCATTCATAATTTACCTTATTTCAAGCTCCGTTACGTTTTCACCTTGGCAAAGATTAACTCGATCAAAGACAGTTACCACCACGGAGAGTTGAGCAGCCACAGAGATAGTAGCTACCACGCAAAGTTCAGCAGTCAACATAATCCTCAAAATCATGAAGTAGGACATGCTATGCTGCTAAAGAATTTTTAATCAATATTTTTGCCCTATTATTATATTGAGCATACTAATGCTTATTATTTGTATAACTAATAACTTGTAATGATTAGGGGGGGTGGTGGTAACTTATTTATTGGTTGTCTGTACTTCAGTGAAACAAGTCAGTGTAGATGTTAGTAACTTAATGTTACTGCACTACTGTAAAATTTGATATACAATGGAGCTGTAATCATACCTTTTAAGACTACGATGTTAAGAATGTTATTTTTAGGTTAAATTGTAAATAATTTTTTTCTCAGGGATAGAACCTACAAATATAATGCATGTATGAACAAATAGCTTATTACCTGTTTTCCTTCAAAAAAAAAAAGAAAAAGTTTATTACCTGTTTGTTTCCACGTCCAATATCAAAATTAAACAAGCTTCTACTTGAAGCTACAATTACTTTCTTCAGGGAATCACAGTCATTTTAACTTTTGGATGCGAGAATGAAAAATGAAACGCACAATTAAACATGTTATTAAGCTGATATCATCCCTCAAGCACATGGGTGATTTTATTATTACACTGTGAACTATGATGCCGCCAATTGAAATTCATTGGAGGGTTGTTTGTCAGAGTTTGATGAGAAACTTTGCAAGCTTGGTTCAAGTTGTAATCGCAGAACTATTTTCAAAATCTAGTTTTTAAATTTTAACAGTATAACTATAATTTGTCTAAGTATTATCATATGATTAATCAATTACTACTATTGTTAAGATTGTTTTGTCCTCAAAACATTGGTATTAGCTCCGTATCACATAGTAATCATCTCCATTTTCAGCACTTCGTCACTATTGTCCATAACAACCAGCTCCACTCCAAACTTTTTTCTTTTTTTGTCTAGTCTGCAGGTAAATTACCTGCCATCCTTCCTCCTTCACGCTCCAGCAACGTACATTTTGTTGCTTGCATGTTTTTTTTTCCTGAATTTTTTTAAACAACAGAACGTTTTCATGCCTGTGTATTATGAGCTATTTGGTAAATAATAGCGAATAACCGATAAGATAGCTTATATTTTATAGCTGATAAATTAATTGATTAAATTTGTAGTGTTCAATAAAATTAACGGTTAAACTAGTTTATGAATATGAAATGACATATAAGTCAAATACTTATAAAAACGTTCTAAGCTTGTGATAAAGTGGCTCTTACAAACATGATTATTTTAGTGAAATGAAACATAAATTATAGGCTAAAAAATATGTGTCTTACCTAACAAGAAAAATAAAATCTACTTTGAATTTGATAGTGTAAAAAAAACTCCATATATACTAAAATCATAAATTATAAATTAAATTAAAAACTTTTTTTGGTTTGTCTCATTGCCTTTGACATATTATTTTATTGTTGACCTAATTATATATTAATTTAATGTTGAAGAAAAGAAAGCGAACGTAGAATAGAAAGAATGAGTTGAGGCGAAGGAACGTAAATGAGAGTTAAAGCGAACGAACGAACGTTGATTGAAACAACACACTATTGATGATGATAGCTTAACTTCCCTCTCTCCTTCCTTCCTTCGTTGTTGACGCAATTGATACTCAAAGCCTAACTGTGATTTTCCTTATCACTTCTTAAATCACCACCATTGCGTGCGCAGTTCACAAATTCAATCATGGCGATGACTCAATTCATCTCAATCTTCTTCCTAATTCTACACCTTCCACTCTTCACTCTCTCTATTAATCCCAACAACCTCTTATTCTTTCCAAATACTCGTAACGCTTCTCGTCCTGCAATGATTCTCCCTCTTCATCTTTCTCCACCCGATTCTTCCATCTCATCGTTCAATCCTCGTCGTCAACTCCAAAGATCCGAATCTAAACGCCATCCTAACGCTCGTATGAGACTCTACGACGATCTCCTTATTAACGGGTTAGTTTATAGACTCTTTCAATTTCATTTCCTTTATGATTTTTTTTAAACGAGATTGCGAAATTTGATTGTGTAGGTATTATACTACGCGGCTTTGGATCGGTACTCCTCCGCAGAGATTTGCTCTTATTGTTGATACGGGAAGTACTGTTACTTATGTTCCTTGTTCTACTTGTGAACACTGTGGTAGGCACCAGGTAATAATCATTCATTCTTAAAAGGTCACTTTTCTTAGAAATCAATGTAAGCTTGCACTGACACGTCGACATGGGTAGTAATTTAAAAAATGAATTAATTGAATGAAATCACATGACACCGTTACACCTTCGATCACAAGTGTTGATAATAATATAGAGAATGTAAGTCTAGAATTTAATGATTTTATTGATTGATTATTAAGTTTCTGAATATGCAATTCTATTTGTTTGTGGATGAGTCATTATTATGGAAGAAAATGCATGAAGGGACCGTTATTAAGTTACTCAATTTGAATACTTCTTTACTCCCCCAACCCCGGACATTATGACGTTGCAGCGGTAGGGACTGTTAGATTTAAAGAGAGAAAGTATGGACTGTTGGATTTAGAGAGATAAACTTTGTTTTTTCTTAATCTAACGGTCAATGTAGCTGCAACACAAGATTGCAGCTGTAGAGGATCCAAGTCCGGCCTAGGGGCGTTCTTTTTTATATTAGCGATGAAAATTGGAGAAGTAGAACATGGAGGGAGTGACAATTGGCAGCTATGAGTACTAATTTTGTCATGGAAAATGATTTATTCCATCTTGAAATGGTTGCGGAAAAGAATAATTTTATTTTTAGACTTTGATGTTCCGATTTGTGTGGAATTCTTGTGATTTATCTGAACAAGAATGAATTTGTGTGACTAATTTTTTGTTTTAATAGGATCCGAAGTTCCAGCCCGACTTGTCGGAAACTTATCAACCTGTAAAATGCACGCCAGATTGCAACTGTGACGGTGACACAAACCAGTGCATGTATGATAGACAGTATGCTGAAATGAGTAGTAGCAGTGGAGTCCTTGGTGAGGATGTTGTGTCCTTTGGAAATTTGAGTGAGCTTGCTCCTCAACGTGCTGTCTTTGGCTGTGAAAACGATGAGACGGGGGATCTCTTTAGTCAGCGCGCTGATGGCATCATGGGTTTGGGTCGTGGTGATCTAAGTATCATGGATCAGTTGGTAGATAAAAAGGTAATAAGTAATTCATTCTCATTATGCTATGGTGGAATGGATGTTGGTGGAGGTGCTATGATTCTTGGCGGAATATCTCCCCCTGAAGACATGGTATTTACTCATTCAGATCCTGATAGAAGGTGTGTGTCAAATTCCTTATCTGACAGATATGAGATTTATGCATTTTCTTAAAAAATGCATTTGATTAATCTCACATTTACTCTAGTTTCGGGATGGCAACAGTCCATATTACAATATCAATTTGAAGGAGATGCATGTTGCGGGGAAGAAACTGCAGCTAAACCCAAAGGTTTTTGACGGGAAGCATGGAACTGTCTTGGATAGTGGCACCACTTATGCATACCTACCAGAAGCTGCATTTCTTGCTTTTAAACGTGCTGTAAGTTCTTTCACAAATCCCATTGTAGAATCTTTTGAGTTGCGTTTCTTGATTTCAAACATAGCGTCGTCTGTCTTACGTTATCCGGTGTTGAGTTGAAATAAATTGGCGATGAGGCTTGTAAAATGGTGAATTCTTAACATACTGAGGGGGTAGCTCAATTCCTCATTATTGAAAGAAGAACTGCCTCTGCTTGTTATTGTTGATGAATCATATGCCTGTTATACAAAATATTACTGCTAACATACTTTTGCTTTTACAATTATGCTCCTGGTCTCGCTAAGTGATATATACTATGAAGTTGGAGGATTTAAACATCTTAAATTGTTTAACATTTACCAATTGATTTATGAATTTATTGGACATTTATCGTATTCAGTTCAGGAAAATTACTTTGATAAATTTAAAATTTCAATTACTTTTTTCATTACAACCAAAAAATCTTTGGATCGTCGTTTGTTCTGAGCATTGAGTTAAAGGGATGCTAAAATACCATTCAACCTTTCTAAACTGAATTCCCTCAATACTGTTGTTGAAAGTACCCTGAATTATTGTAGATTATCGTTATTCAAATAGGAAGCACAAAAACATTAATGCGCAGATACTTCAAAAATGGAGAAGTATCGGGGTCCGACAAATATTTGATGCGCGTCCAATACTTCCTGATACGTACCTATTAAGTATCCAATAATTTTTAAATTCTTTTTGGAAATATTTCCACCGATACTTCTCAGATACATCTTTGATACCTCCTACGAACAAAAGACACACTTGTCTTCCTGATACGATACATCTTGATAGGTCTTATTAACTAAAGACACAAAATTTCTTGTTTTGTGACACATTCATAGTAGAAATAACATTTTCAGATATAGGTGGGGAATATATATGTAATTCTGTCCATGTCTTATGATCACAAGCAACCTTTTATAAATTGTGATGATCATATATTAATGACTGATACGTTGATGCATTAATGAGCAATTCTTGATGTGACCTTTAATTATAAACATTGTCGTTTTTTTTTTTTGCGTGGCGTATAGATAGGAATAGATATTTGTTAATCTATCTTGGCTGCAGTGTTGTATCTTTACTCTTTAAAATTTCACGTATCCTCGTATCCATGCGGTATCACATCTGTATCGTACCATGTATTCAAGCTTCTTAAATGTATGCCATACTAGGTATTGGGTATTCTTATTCTATGATATATAAATACTTGAAATTTTAAGATGCTTCAATTTGTGTGTTTTTTATTTTATTTTCTTCATTCTTCAGAAATCACTGAATTTTCCGATCAAGATGTAATATATATTTGGAGTCATTTTTAACCATTAATTTTGGAATCTGATTTAAACAATAATGCTTTAAATTTACCTGTTATGAAAATGTGATTTGGTCTTCATTTCTGTGGGATGTCCTCCTAATCACTTCATAGAATTAAAAGATTCAATGAATTAGTCAAATGTATGTACCATTTATCAGGGGAGACTCCTTTTTATTCTTTCATCATCATTCATAGTTTAGTTTATTGATCGATATTGTATATTATAATTTATGGCCGGATATCCTGTTGGTGTTTACAGCAAAAAAGTATCTTATTAAGATAAACTATCTTATATGTCTGATAAGTTTGCATTTGTGTTTATCTGTTTGCAGATTATGAAGGAACGCAACTCTTTGAAACAAATTAATGGTCCTGATCCAAATTATAAGGATATATGTTTTACTGGTGCTGGGATGTATGTCTCTATCATTATTAAGTAGTGAACACACAAGCCGATTGCAGCTTATTAATGGTTCAAATTTATTTTTATTTCAGTGATGTCTCTCAACTCGCTAAAAGCTTTCCAGTGGTTGACATGGTGTTTGAGAATGGTCACAAGTTGTCCCTGTCTCCAGAAAATTACTTGTTTCGGGTTAGTTATATAAGAAGATCATTGGTATCTTTAGCTGGGTTTACAGGTTGACTGATTTTCTAATCCCTACTTTTCTTTGGGCCATCTTTTTATAAAGCATTCAAAAGTACGGGGTGCATATTGTCTGGGGGTTTTCTCAAATGGAAGGGATCCAACTACTCTTTTAGGAGGTAACTGATTTGAAATATTGCTCCTTAGTTTTTGTGTTAGGTTGGCAGCTTATGAGGTATGGATTTGTCTGCTAATTTAGTGATCATTCCTATACTATTCATGTTTGTGTAGGTATCTTTGTCCGTAACACTCTTGTTATGTATGATCGTGAGAATTCAAAAATTGGTTTCTGGAAAACAAATTGTTCTGAGTTATGGGAAACACTACACACCTCTGATGCCCCATCACCAGTGCCTTCAAATTCAGAAGTAACAAATTTAACTAATGCATTTGCACCTTCGGTTGCTCCATCTGCGTCGCAGGATAATCTTCATCAAGGTAATATTATCTCCTACTATTCTAATTTTATTTCAAGTATATACAGAGACATCACGTTTAAACATGGATAGCTTATATTATCACTAATGAGTAACAACTAATCTCCTATGATTGAACGTGCAGGTGAACTCCAAGTTGCTCAAATAACAATCACCATTTCATTTAACACGAGCTACACGGATATGCAGCCTTACATTACAGAGTTGGCTGGACTCATAGCTCATGAGTTAGATGTTAATACATCACAGGTTAGAAAATGGTCATCAAGGTGCAGGAAATATTGGTGCTTAGTTACAGCTTTAAGTATTATTTTTTAATTTGATGCTAAAAGGAGATGTAATTAACTATATGCATATTCAATCATGGCTAAATCAGTTGGCTGGTGTAGGTTGTGGGATATATGTAGGTCCTAGACGTAAGATTTTCAATCATGTGTCGGCCTACCAAAGTACCAAGAAAACTAAACATTTTCAGCTAATTTTCTCTGTTGTTACTTTATGATACTGACATTATGAAATGCTCACAGGTTCACTTAATGAATTTTTCTTCACTTGGAAACGGGTCCCTCTCTAGATGGGTCATAACCCCAAGGCCATATGCGGATTTCTTTTCTAACACCACTGCAATGGTAAGTTGACATTTGTGCATTTGCATTTATGTGTAGACAACCCACTTGAATTTGATGCTTATTTTTTATGTTACAGAGTATGATATCCCGGCTTTCTGAACATCACATGCAACTCCCAGACACATTTGGAAGTTATAAGTTGCTTAATTGGAAGGCTGAGCCTTCATCCAAACGGTAAGTTCTATCTTGAAACCAGAGAGAAAATTGTCTTCCCTATATCATTGTATACATACTTGCTTTATCATTTATAGTGCATGCAATACTGAGGTATATAATTTTTCTCATTCAGATTAGTAGGAACTTGGAAAGTATGTTGTACTAATTTATGAAAATTCATGCTGCAGCATTGAGTCATATGCTCCTTTCCACATTTAATATTTTGTAAAAAACACACATGCATGTCTTTTTCCTATATAAAAAAATGCAACCGCATGCGGTGGTATGCTGTCTAATAGCTAAAAAATACTTTGCTCTACCACTGCACCGTGGGAGAGGAACCGGATCCATTTACAATGGGTGTTGGTCTTCGTGTCTTCGGTACATAATGAATTTAATTAATCGAACCATTGAATTGAATTTTTTTTACGAAGCAGATTAGGTATACGAAATTCATACAGAAAGTGAAATCAGTTCATTGTCACACTATTGCAATTTAAGCTACAATATGTTTTCTTAAAAATAAGTAAATGTCCACTATTAATTTACAGACCTACAGTTTTCTATATTATTTATAATTTGATATATGCGATCATAAAATAATATCAGATGGTTCAATGATTTGATTGGTTAGTTTCACATTTTACATGAAGTTATTCACTGATGTAAATATCCAAAGACTTGCACCTGGTGTGACTGTGTCAATGAATTCTAACACACACACTCTCCACGCAATGTATAGTTATTATCTTTGCTTTGTGATGTCCTTTTTAGACTTCACCAGTTTGTGGTGAATTATTTGGAAATGTTGATATAATGCTGTATTTACTTTTAAAACCTTAAAATGTCTTTACTTTGAGGAAATATTTATAATTTTACTAGTTTCTTAAACAAATATCTTTCACGACGTATGCACTGCTCTGAAATAAGCGACAACAAGTGGGAAACCCACCTGTTCTTTATGGGCAACTCAATATTCTACCTGCATAATTGTTAATTCAACCTTTTCTTCCATTCCTTATTTCAGTTGCCTATTTTGGTTACTATTTTTCATGCGTGCATATAGCTGATGTCTAAAATCTTCTATTAATTGAATATGGTTGGGGTTTATTCTATAACCATTTTGGGTGCTGTTAACATATTTTTCTGAGATGATGCAGGACTTGGTGGCAGCAATATTATTGGGTTGTGGCTTTAGCGGTTTTGCTTACAATGCTTCTTGGAGGGTCGGCCTTGGGAATATTCTTAATTTGGAAAAACAGACAGCAAGCTGAGCATTCATACAAGCCAGTTCATGTAGCTGTTCCAGAGCAGGAGCTTCAACCATTATGAGCTACATTTTGTATTGCTGCTGGTCAACGGTTCCCTAATCAGTGTGGCTATTACAAGCAATTTATACAATCATAATTACTTGCTGTTCAAGATTTTAATTTCAAAAATCCAGGCTGTCTATTTTGATGTGTAAAAACCCGTTAAGATGTACAGTAAAGTTTTTTTGATAGGGAAAGTGGGCTTATTTAATTTCATCAGCAACAATAAGCGAAAATTCAATGGGGAATAGAGTAATAATTGCAGGGGCTAGAATCTAATATGGACGCTCTAGCTAAGCTATGTGCGACCTTATTTGCTTGCCACTTGATAAAACTGCCTGTAATGAAGCTAATACAATAAGGGTTATTTAGAAATTGTATCATATACAAATGCAATTTTGTTTGTGGTATTTCAATATACGGGTGAATGAAAAGGCGGAGGCACAATTTCGTATAGTATGATGCTTACATGTTTATTTGGATGGACTTTTTACTTGGTTCGTGTTCTTATTTTTCTGGTTTTGAGGGGATGTTCCTCTTCATTCTTATATCAGTCTATTCACTAGTCATTGATAATAAACAATTAAGATTATGGTGGGGTTATAGCTGAAGATAATGATAACTTGTTGTGGCCAAAGGCCTCCCCTTCCCTCTCCAGCATTAGGATTATGTAGTGGCTCTTCTCCAACCCTAGGGTTTAGCAACGGATCTTCCTTTCGGTTCTCCCTAATGTGCGCCATCCTCTTCTTGGATAAAATTTCTAAATCTGTATTTGGTTTGTCACGTTTCCTTTGTCATTAAACGTGGATGGATGAAGTTCGGTTGATTGTTAAATCTATGTATATTCTTTTTTATCAATATGTTTTTTTTATACATTCAAAATCTATGTATAGTATAACTCATGACTTCATCGGCTCATCTCTAGAATTAAGTTTTTGGAAATTGTCACATCACTGTTTAAACATGCTTCTGCTCTTTAATGAAACTATTTTTACTGTAAAAAATGATAACATTGAATTTGATATTTTAAAACTTTTTTTAAGCAGATGTTTTAAAGCCTATAAACGATAAGAATGTACCACAGAAAAAACATTACGATAAGGACATAGACAACTTTGTCATGCAACTTAAATTTTCTGTCGAAATCTCGGACCATTACCTTTTAAAGGTAAAAGATGTGAGGAAATTATTTTGTCCTTAGCAGCACAATGAAGCACACGCTGGCGTCAATAAGTTCATTTCATTTGTGTCGGTGGTGGTAGCTAAAGCCTGGATGGTCATTTTTCACAAGTATAATTCTGGAACACCTTCCAATATTGTTACAAAGCTTGATTTATTTTAAAAAAATAATAATGTGAAATATATTAACGAAATACTAACCATGCACAAAATGTACATGGGTTAGAGCAAGAGTTACAAAGTAACAGTCAATTCCAAGCTACTCCAGCATTGCAAATAATACCACTGTTCAAGATTTTTAATCATTGGTTGATCCTATATTTAAACAATAAGAAATTGAAGATTTAGTTAGATTTTTGGTCTAGCAAAATGGGCCAAAGTATCTAATCAGTAAGTCAATTATTAGTTATTATATAATTATTAGTTGTTAACCTGTTAGTATTGCTTTTTCTTAACTAAAAATTTATATCAACCGACAACCAATATCAAAATCATATTCAAACTCTGATTTGCAATTTTAAGTCTTGTTCTAGTAAATTCAGGCAATGCATAGGAGACATAAGTTAGGGAACCCAAATTATTTTTCACATCAAATGACATGGTTAGCAAGTTATACGAACGCTTAACACATGATGCATTTTAATTTGCTTAAATTCTCTTGGGTAACTAATGCTTTTTGTTATCAATTTCGTGCATAATAGTGTTCTACAGTTAAAGAAAGAATAGTGACCAGTAAAAACAAGTGTAAAAAAAGGAGATTATGGGGAGGAAAATTATAAAGTGAGAACCTATTTTATACCAAACTGCCCTTGGTGGTGAAGTAAAGAACATTGAGTGTGAGTTTGGGATTGAACATTTCTTCCTAGCAAAGGAAACTTATGAAAGGGAAAAACTTTAGTAGATTTGTGCTTAAAGCAAAACCCACTACAACACGATTTTGGTACCGTCTTTAACTATTAATATTAAAGGAATTACCCTACAACTAATAATAATTATATAGCAAGCCGCAAGGTGAAGAAATTGTCCATATGATACAAGAAAAATATATGTGATAGTGAAAGCTTATCAAACTTTTTAATTATTGAAAGCCAACTATAGTATGTTAAAGGATGTAACACGTGAAAGTATAATGGTGACTTGCAGCCAGTAGCCATTAAAAGCGACTCATAACTAAGCCAGTACTACTTCTTAGGCTTATTGGTCTCTGTTTTTATGTGGTACGTAACAAGTTGTCCAAACCATAAAACGTGCCTTTGTTTATTTGTCACAGTCATACATGATACATGATCCTAGGGAATTACTTAATCTGGTATTGGTTAGCACGTCTTCTTTACTAAAAGCTTATATAGATTGTAGTATCATCCAAATATTGTAAGAAATTTAATTCCATTGAGGTATTGTCTTTCTAGAGTAATACTTCTGTCACAAACACGTTATATTAATTTCAATATTAGACATCACACAATCAATATACTCGAATAAGATATATCTTTTCTTTTTATATGAAAGTTTAGGTTTTTTTTTAGGCTTAATAGTAGTTTTCGCCCCCTAACTTTCACGAAGTTGTGATTTTGGCCTCCTAAGAAAAAAAACTACAAAACCGCCCCCTAAGTTTTGCAACTGTAGCCGTTTTGGCCCCCCAGGACCAATTTTTGGTAAAAAAATAACACGTGGCACCTCACTTAGGGTGGCACGTCAGCGTAGACCGAGTCAAAATTGGCATTGGGGGCCAAAACTACCACAGATGCAAAACTTAGGGGGCGTTTTTGTAGTTTTTTGTAGGGGGCCAAAATCGCAACTTTAGGAAAGTTAGGGGGCTAAAACTGCTATTAAGCTTTTTTTTTTTAATATTAGAAGTTTTGGGCACGGCATGTTTCAAAGTTCAGAGACTACTTATAAATATATTTAGAGAATTGCTTTTCTCATATCCATTGTTTCCTAGAAATATATGAAAATGACCAAAAATACCTCAGCGGTAACTACCACTGACTACTAGAAAACCGACGGTAGTTAACTACCGCTGAGTTTTTGGATCATTTCTATGTGTTTCTAGAAAACAATAGATGTAAAAACAACAAGTGTCATATATTTAATGAGATCCTCATGCCTAGAGCAAGAGTTGAACCCATGTCTCTATAGGATATGAGTAAACTCTTTATTAATTGGACCAACGATCATAGACATGTTTAAAGATATATCTTTAAATATATCCATAAAAGGCTATAATTTGAAGTATTATAATTTTTTTATGAAAGGCTAGTTGAATCATTTCAAACATTCATAAAAGCACAAATTCTCTCACAACACAAAGATTTGAGTAAGTAATTATGTCTAGAACGAATAATGTTTCAACCAACATAAGAAAACACCAAATTTAGGGTTATGAAGGGTTTATTTTAAGAGGTGTGTTATTTGAACAACAATTTATGTGACAATTTTCACATAATTATAAACTTACAAAGAAAAGTAGGTATCAACACGGAAATCAAAGAATAGAGATTAGAGAGAAAGTAAAAACATAATATAAGTATGAGAAAAAAATGTCGCAAAAATTGTTACAAAATGGTTGCACAAATATTATTTCCCTTATTTTAAATCAACTTTAAGCTCAAAATGTAGAGGATGGGTCGTTTTTCTTTTGCATAAGAAAATTTCCTTTTTTGTCATAAAAGAATCCATTTTAACTAACACATCAAAAATAGTAATTTCGTCTTTTTTTGTTCGTGTAATACATAAATAAAATTTTACTAATTTTGTTGTACATAGCTGAGGGATTGTACAATGCGGTTTATAGGTTTGGATTAATTTTGAGGTAAGAGTTTACCCAATTCAAATGTTAAAATATGTGTGTTCTACTTAACTGAAAAAAAAAATCATGTCTTGCGTAGTTCGGTTTGGATGACTCCTTTGAAATATTTGATTCTAGTTAAATGCAGTTTTAAAACATTTGAATCAACTTGCAGAATTAATTTAAACCGATTTGAATATAAACACCCTTGTTATAAATTAACAACAATAACCATGAACCACCCTTTAAATGAAATAGTACATTTGTAAGCAAAAATAAGTACATGCATAATTCCAAAGTTTTTTACATTATAAGATGATTTTTCACATGTATTTCTGCATTGTTAAACTGAAATCAAATTATTGATATGGTTGGTATCTGTTGTCCACTATTATTAAAGTTATTGAATAATCTGATAGCATACCATTATTAGAAGAACGACCAGACTAGGAAGTTAGCTAAAGACAAACTAGAAACTAAGAAAGGGATCTTTGTGTCGGTGTTTGTTTTACCCCTTCAAGCAACCACAAGGGTAAAACCAAAGACAATCGCCATAAACAGAAGGACAAGCAAGCAGAACTAATGTGTAAAATAATGGCAAAAACATCACCAATATGTAATAGAATAATAAGAGTTTAAAAAAACAATGGCAAATAAATTTAATGTTAGCCCAAGACAGGGCCAAAAAAAAGAAAATAAATGATACATATGATGAATATATCGTGGCAGTAACAATGAAATCTCCTCTCTAGAACATAAAAACAAGGCTAGCCAAGCCCAATGCCAAGGATCCTATCACCTTCTGCAAGCATCTGATTGTTTCTGCTCCACTCTACAATATAGAAAATTCAGATCTCAGTATTGACTAAATTAATTTTTTCTCATATTACTGCTATTAGCAATCTACCATGACCAAAACATGATACATTTCTTTCACAAAAATCATGATATACATATATAGCAACAGTTAAATTTTCTGATTTTACTATATATTGTTCTTGTAGGCATTTGGACTTCCAAAACCAAATTGGGTCAATGCAGTTAAATTTGCATTCAGAACAATCATAATTATTATATCAAGATCGAACCGTTTAAATATTAATTAAATAGAAATTTGATTTTTTTTCTAAATAATAAAATACCTAATCTGAACTAATTGTTCTCGATCCGACTATCATGATTGTCCTATGCATGAATGTGTAAAAAACAATTACGCAATTCACAAAAAGAGTAACCAAAATTTATCTCAATGGTGGCTCGTGACAACCACAACATAAGATTAAGACAACATTTGAGTTCAAATTCAACCTACATTGAAGCAAAAATGTATTCTGTTTTCTGTCTCTCTCAATTTCGGCTAAAAAAACATTCAATGTCTTGTCTCACACTATTCAGATCTGAAACTATAATAATAAATTCCAGATCTGAAGCAAAAATTTACCAACGGTGAAAATATTTACAATTATGCAAATACTTAAACTAATTTCGACAAATTCACAGTGATATCAAACATGCACAAAATAAAAATAAAATAAAAACGCAAAGAGGAGACATGAATGTACCTCGTCGGCAGCAGATGCTGGACTGGGAGAAGAAGCATCGAGACTAGGTCCGGGAGCACCAACCGGTGGTGCTGGAGGTCCTTCCAATGCCGGTGAAGGTGCTGGTGCACTGTGTTTTTTACCTTTCTTTGTCTTCTTCTTTGATTTGCTTGGAGCTGTGGCGGGAACCTCAGCGCTTGGTGTTACTGCAGGTGTGGAAGCTGTCGGTGGTGAACTCACCGGCACCGGTGTTGGTGGAGAACTCACTGGAACTGGTGCTGGTGGTGAACTCACTGGAGCTGGTTTTGGTGGTGAACTCACCGGAGCAACGGTTGGAGGTGATGCTGCTGGAGATTTAGCTACCGGAACTGGAGCAGCTGGAGACACAGCCGGAGTTACAGTTGCAGCAGTGGGAGATGAAGCTGGTGGTGATGATTTTGGAGAAGCGACTGGAGCGGGTGATTTTGGTTTGGTAGGTGCAGCGACGGGAGCAACAGAAGGAGTGGTGACGGTAGGTGGTGATGTAGTCGGAGCTGACGACGGAGATTGACCTCCGACGCCGGCGAAGACAATGCAGATCAATGCGAGTGAGAGAACGTTTTTACGATCCATTTTTTTGTTTTGTTGTGTTTGTGTGTGAGGTTTGAGAAATGTGGCAGAAAGATTTATAGAGGGAAGTTTCTTTGCTCAGAAAATGATCAACGGGTGTTAGATTGATTCATCTGGATCGATCTGGTGATATGGGCCCCACTGGTAGATGGGACAACACTAGCCGTTGGATTAACTTATTTGGGTAAAGAAGCTTCGACTTTGTGGCCCACATATTGTTTTTTTAATATATTTTTTCAATAAAAAACAACATTTATTTGAGTTGGGTTTCGAACACTCATTGAAGTTAGATAGATCCAAGCTACTTGTAGAACTTAGATTATTGTGTGTCCAATGTATGTTAGAAGTTCTTTAAACATGTATGTAGGTGTTGAGTTTTGGATATTCATATGATGATATATGTAGAATGGAAAAGTAAGTGTTAAAAAACGAGATGATTCATAAACGCAAATGTTTCAAAATTTTGAAATAAGATGTGATGTTCAATTCTCTTCATGCAATTTCGTTCTCATAAATCAACATGTTAATTTTTAGAAATTCTGGTTGGGTCTAACACAACTTCACAAAACTGACTTGTGAAGTAAGAATTGTCCTCACTTATAAACACATTGTTAGACCATCTGATGTGAAACTCTTAACATTGATATCCCAAACTTCTCTCATGACTTCTCATAGAATAACTCACCATCCGAAATTAAACCAACATCCTTTAAGATTAGAGTCAACTCATTATCAATTGGACTAATTTTCATGACAGACACCCGATGTTATCAAACATAACAAAGATTTGTTGTTTCATAGCGACAAACGAAAAAGGAAATCCAGTATTTTATTGGTGAAATACTTTCTACTTGCATTTAAATAATACGTACCGATGTTAATATTACTATATGCTTACTGTATTTTTTTAGTTTTAAAGCAATTTTAAATGATTAAAAAACCGTCAAATTATGCACCGTTTTTATGATTTATAAGTGGAGTAGGTGTTAAGTAAGTTCTCAAAATCTGCTCTCAAGATTCAACAGTCTGGAAGGGGCCCATTCGGCGCATGTGATATCCAACGGTTGGTTAGAAGGGACATTTCATTTGGTATCGACCAACAAAAGAAAAGCATAAGGGACATAGGTATAATTGCATGTATCATTTGCTAAAAACAAATCATGAATCACATATTGATACCTCGGGCAATGTGCTTATGGCTATGGGTGTCCTTCTGTTTCATATGCATAAAAGTCAGAGAGAAATGATATTTATCCGATCGTTTCATGACAATTTTTAAACAACCTTATAGTTTGTTTATATCTCTTCAAACTCTCTAACCATTAAAGCACATGTTCAAACTTTAAAATTCCAAATAATCAACCTCATGAAACTCTTTCGCTTGCAAGGTAGTTTGGAGAATCAAATTGATCATGTTGAGGGGAATATGTGTTAACATTGTATGATATATAGTAATATTGGAAGAGAGTCACAGTTCAGGAACCATGGTTTGTTAATATAGATCACAGACTAACTAAGTATATTTCTATGATTTAAGGATTAAATTGATGAGAGAGTCATAGTTCAGGGACCATGGTTTGTTAGTCTCTCTAATTAAAAGCCACATTTCGAACAAAAATTTACCCCTAAATATAAGTTGAATGCAAATTATTTTATGCATTTTTTTTTTAAATATATCCCTAATTTATAATGTTAATTTGTGTTCAGAGATAAATTGTCAAATTGAATACATATACACACAAAAGCAATTAAATAGTAGTAGTTATCCACAAACTATTGACATTAATCATATCATAAACTTTTTTAATATATGTGAAAAATGTCAAAGAGAATTATAAATAGAGATGAATGTGATACGCTTTAATCAATTATTTTTCTTAGATAAAGTATTTATAGATTTAATTTTTAATATTTTAACTTTTCGTTGCACTGTATTTGACTCTTTATAGTATATTTTTTTTTTAGCAAACTCTATAGTATAATTTGTTTAAATGAATAATTTGTATACATAGGTTGAATAAAAATTAATCATATGTAAAGGTTTAATTAGTATAGATGATATAGTATATGGAGAACAAAACTTTCTATAAACATTAAATCATATTTGAATATATTTTGAAATAATTTTACGATATGAGAGTGAAATGTTATTGAAAGACATGTTACTTGTCATCTAACTTGTTTATCTTTTGTAAAAAAATTAACTTGTTTATCTATCATATTCTTCTTTTAAGCTTAGTCTTATTGTTTATCTATCATATTCTTATTCTTCTTTTAAGCTTAGTCTTATCTTTCTAAACGTTTGATTTGTCATGTTAGTCCTTTTCCTTTTTTATTTTGATGTTCATATCCTTCGATTCTTAGGAAAATAGGTCTTGGTAATTTGAAGTTTGATCAGGAGATAAGTAAATTCAGATGAAGATTTATTCCACTCAAGAATTGAATTCATGTTCTTATGAACAATTCGTATTTTAGTGAAATTCATTAACTAATTGAGTTCAATTATTTAACTGTCATGTTAATTTATTTAAAAGTTTGTAATCTACCAACAAAGATCGAGTCTAGTAGAAAGAGCTAGACGTCTTCAATATGACGAACCACAATTCGACAGAACGTTAAATATAATTATTTATGTTAAATAGATTTATTATTATTTTCCCTTTAAAAACAAAATAACAGCAATAACACAAAAAAGTTTCTTAATAAGCTAATATGGCAAAGATGACAAAAAAAATATTTTTTGTCAAGTAGCCTACTCGATGGAGCTCATATATATTAAATGTGAGGTGTCCGAGTTTCGAACCTTAGCCTCTGCATATATTATGCAATGTCCCTAGCAACTAAGCTAAGCTGACGGGGATGCAATGACGACAAATTTACTCGTGATAAACTTTTAAATTTTGTCACCGCATGAATTTATAGACCAAGTTTTTTCGTATGAACTCATGGTTAAATCTTTAGAAGTGTAAATTAGTATTTAACTTTAACACACTATAAAATCTTATTGTAAATCTCTCTTTTCACAATTTTTTTTTCTTTCTTATATCATTTGAAGTAGGATCCTCTGAACATGCATCCCTCATTCTTGATCAAACGGCGCCCGCCAAAGACTTCTGTTAATCTGCCTCCTAATTTTCGTCGATTTGTATATCAATAGACAAATTTACACTTGTGTAGACTATAGGGCACATAATTGTATTACACCTGTTTTTTTGTTGACAATATGTATTACACCTGTAAAATGGTGTAACAAATATCAATACACAAAAAACTTATCTGCTAGACGTTAGCTACATCTTGTATATTTTCATTTGTTGGTTAGTGACACAGCTGGGTTGTTATTTTATTTGTGGAGTATATCATTATGCATTCTAATGAACCAATGAAAAAATTTCCAGCAATTATTGTGCAGAAGATTACAAAGGGAAGCTGGCATGGTCAAACTTGTAGACCCGCGTTAACATCTCTTCAAGACTTCATCGTTCTCATTGAAAATAAAATACTACTGCGTTAAAATTAAACAAACCTTTTAATTTTTCTAGGGAATGAAATGTCTTCATTTACACAACTTTCTTCAAATGTACAGCACATTTGAGCATGATTTGTATAAGAATTATTAAGTTTAACTAGTCTTCTGTGTTGCGTCTAAAATTGTACTATTTTATTTCAAGAAACAAATCAATTATATACAAAGCTAAAATAATTTTATGCCATGATTTGCATTATTATTATTTACAATAAAATAGTGAGACACGTATTATCATCTAATGGTACATTTTTTTCATAAACGGAAGTTTAGCTGAGTTGGATATTAGGGTTTATCAGAGTTATGACTATTGAAATTGACTCAAAATTTGATGGATGAAGAAGATTGTTGCTAAAAATATAAAAGATTTATTTCAAATATATTTTGTGCTTCCAGAAGATTGTTGTTGAAAAAATATTTATGGACAGTAAATATTAAATATATTTTTGTACCGCATGAAGAAAGATTTGATGCAAATATTTTTTTAAAAGGAATATTTGATGCAAATATATTTTGCGCTGAAGGAGGAAAAAAAACGTATCTCCAACGTGATATCCGTTCCAAATTTATGAGTTATATTTCTTTATAAATGCATATCTTGTATAAGATGAAATATGAGAGTAGTAAAATAAGGATTAAAAGCCAACAACAAAACTAGAGTTTGTAGAGTTTTTCTCTTGGCAACAAATAATAGGGTTGGGATTGAATCACCATTGAATCGCCTAGGAGAAACACTATTAGGATTGAGTCTCTTGGTCACGGGAAGAGAATTTGGTTTGAAGATTGATTTTTGTAACCCTCGGATATCTCTTTGTAAAGAAATTCATCATTATTGTAGAACAGATAGCTGCTCTCCCCCTAGAGTAAGTCAGTATTGGACCGAACCGGTAAACAAATTTTGCGTGTTCTCTCTCTTTCTCTCGTTGTTTTCAACTTTTGATTGTGTTTATAATTGTCACCCATATTATTTTGGTTGCTTGATTAATTTACTCCACACATCAAATATTTTATTGGTGCGATTTTTAACCGAATTCACAACAATGACCTACTTTTAAATTAGCAAAGAGTTTTGATAAAATAGATGAATATATAGACCAATTGTTGAATATGTTCTCTCATCTAATGACACATATTGTCATTTGTATTTACACACACACCGATTGTACTCTATCCTAACACATTAGCCTTATATATAAAGCGCAGATTATTGCATAGCTAAATGGGTTCGATACTTCGATCAATTTGTTTTGTTTGTTGTAAATATTGAAGCTAAAGATAGTACATAAACTAATGTATGGTAAAATGGGTCCGACCATGGGGTTGATGCCAGTCTCATATATACATATATACTCTACATTATAACTTATTTTACTTACTTCACTTAATCAAACAAGAAAAACAACTATTTTATACAAAAAAAAAAAATACCTTTCAACTCTTTTAGGCTAACTTTTTCTCTTTTAAAAAATGCACTCAATTTTCGATACAAATAACACATGTAACAAATATAAGCATAGTTTTAAAACTCTGACTGGACCGGTCGGTTCGACCAGTTGAACCGTGAACCGGACCCCTGATCGGTCCGGTCTAAGTTTTGGATCGGTTATGCAATCAACTCGGTGAGAACCGGTACAACTCGGCCAAAACCGATAAAATCCGGTGACCCGACGGTTCTATCTGAACCGGGCCGGTCTGAAGCAATAACAAATTTTATTTGAATATGCTGAAAAAAAATGGCATTAGTGGGAGTTGAACTTATGACCCTCCTGAAGCACCAATTGTTTTTGTGTTTAATGTTCTTTCAACATAGTTATAATAACATATGTTTTGGGTAAAATAAATTCATATTTTCGGAATATTTACTATGAAGCAATTACCTTCAAAAAAAATTTCTTTCCGTCTGATAAAACTTCACATTCCTTCAAAAAAAAAAAAAACTTCACATATAAATATGTATATAATCTTTGTCAAAAACATGAACATATATAATTATTTCAAAAATAAAATATAAACATATATAATTATTACAATTGTGACAGGAATTGTGAATTTAGTTATAAACATTTTGTGTATTGATATAAGCCACCAAAAACAATGATCTTTTGTTGATTTTTTTTCATTGATTTCTTTTGTTCTTTTCCTTAATCCTTCCATTTTATTTTCTGCTTAACTTTTCATTGATTTCTTTTAATGCAGGAACCTTGAAGTTTCGATTTGATACAATGGAAGAAGATAAATAACACTTCTGATTATTCTGACTTTGCAACTTATTATGTACAATTTGTTGTTGATACTTGGTAGTTTTTCTCCAATTCTAAACTTCACCTTAAACTGAAGAAAGAAAAACCCCATTTTGCTATGATCCAACTCAAATTCTAAATCCCAATCTATTCACTTCACCAACTTCTCTAACAAATTATAGAAAAATCCCAATCTATATTCATGGGTTCAAACCATGCTCACTGAACTCAACCCTGATTCTCAAATCAACGACCCTTTATCTTTGGGTTCTTCTTCTTCTTCTTCAATCCTCAACCTTCAATCTTCTGGAATGGCCGCATACCCACTACCTCAAGAAGAAAACATAGCCGCTAAGAGAATGAAGACTTGGTGTGAATCAGAATTTGATGATATTATTCTTCCGGTGGTGGCAAGAAGAATCTACGGTAACCTAGAAGAAACAATCGATTCACCATTCTCAGAAATTCTTGTTGTTGTTGAGGAGAAGAGGATTTGCCTACTGACGAAGAAGAAGAAGAGCTTGAAGGAGAGAAGAGAAAACAGTTATGGTTGAGTTTGAGTTTTGGATGAAGTTTGTAGAAGGAAATAGAAGTGTGTGAGGGAAGAATCTTATGTGTGACAATGCCATTTATGCTTGTTTTTGGAGTGAAGTTTGAGTTTTGTTGATGAATCTTGTGGTGGTGGGAGAGAAGAGAGAAGAACGAGTAAGAAGAAGAGAGGGAAGAAAGAAGTGATGGCTTTGTTCTTCTTCCATGGGTATTTTCGTCCTTTCTTGTTTAACTGGAACAACGAAGGGCTTTTTGGTCATTTTGCGTGCGTTTGAATCAATTAGCAGTGCCAGCTCATTAGATTAGTGACGTGGCAGTGATTAATTGGGGAGATGGACGAAATTTTAAATGATTAGTATTTGGGGGGGCAGATTGCCAGAATTAACGATTACATGGATCATTTTTTAAATGACCCCCATTTCTAAAGATTAGACACATATTAAAGCCTATAATTATTGATAGATGATAGAGTTATTATTATTGGCAAAAAAAAAAAAAGATTATAGAGTTATCAGTGGAAATGGTCATGTAAATTTTTAAGAGGTAGTAGGTTGGAGGATTAGAGTAGTTTATTTAGTACCATCATTAAAAAATTATAAAAGAATGACAAGTACATGTAAAACTCATTTAAGCACAAAAATTCTTCATTGTAGATGCTCTTACCAATAAAAAAAAAAATCACTCCTTCCCTGACAAATGTATATTAAGTATTAACTATAGTCCATCTAGCAACATGTCTTTCATTTCACAAGAAAAATATTATTTAATTAATTAAGGCAAATCAAGGTCGTGGTAATTTTCTAGCTTGACATGCAAAACAACGGTATCTATGAATGACCACCAAAAAGATTCACCTAAATTCATTAAATTAAAGGAAAAAACATGTATATTTAGTCAAAAATAAAACTTGAGCTTAATTCAAAACAACATAGAAACCATAATAACTAATAAGTATTAAATGAAAGAAAATACAGTCTCAATCTCGTTCTTGTAAATGCATAACCTCTATAAATTTAGTTATCTCTTATCAAATCATGAATTAATATGAGGTAGCTTTGTTGTCTTAGATTGTTGTAACATGTCAAACCTTCCAACAAGCTATAGAAAAAAGAGAATATACCAATCAAAATAGATTTTTTAGTATGCTTATGCCTCATTGGACAAAACAAAAACAAACATAACCTATGTTTTGAGCGAGGCATAAAATTCATGTATAACGAATCAAGTAGGAAAAATGTATTAGAAACTCACCACGACACACTACACTTGACACTAATTTCAGAACCTACCTAGAGCTTCAAAATGTTCAGTTATTTAAATAGCAAACTGTCTAGATTAAGTAAAGGGTTAGTACAGAAAATGATTTCAAAAGCTTCCACCAATGAATCAGATAAGTCAATATCCTTGAATGATTTCCTTTCTATATTCTCTTCCTCCATTCTCAGTTTCTAATCTATGATTAAATATAAGAAAATTTTTGACAAAAAAGAAGACAATGCATGTCGAACACCGTATATAAAACAGTTAATGATGGTACAAGTGAGCAAACCACCTAAGGACATTTTTCCCTCTCTTTATAATTTACAATGTCATCAAGAGCTCACTTGACACTTGAAACGCCTATTATTAATACGAGAACAACTTGATTTTACACGTGAAGCGGCGTTGCCACTCTTATCCCCTATATTTCTCAACTTTTGCCAAAAATACTTGAACCCGGGGGTGCAAGTGCATCTCCCATCTGACGTGATGTAGTATTTTTCTTGGGATCTTAATTGAGTTTTTCGCTTTACACTGCAAGCAAGGCACTCCAATCTTGTATATCATCATCGAAACTATCATCATCAACACGTACATGACTCACACTCTGAGTATTAAGGCATTGATGCGCTCCAATTCTTGGGCAGATGAATGATGAAATACTCTGAGTTACATTATTTTTGTTGAAAATTATTTCCAACGCCTTGGAATGGTCACACCCTTTCATTTGAATTAGAGAAGCTTTTATAATGTGCCTAAAGCAGTATAAGCATACCATCAATACATCAGCAACATTGACTAATAAAATTAATGTCAATATGCAAACAAAACCTACAAAAGTCAAATCAAATTGATGTAGCACAATGATTTTTTCTTTCAAATTATAACAAAACAAATTAATCATTATTATCTATTTCAATGACACCAACAATATAACAAAAAAAATATAATCTAAATTTTTTTTTTAATGGCACCAACAACAATCTTTATTATAGAAAAATTTGTTTAAGGAGTATAATTGGGATAATAAAAAATTAAGTGTATATATATACTTATCTAGTTTGTTTTTTAAAGGATAAATAAAAAATTTGTTACACTTTTTAAAAGATAAATAAAAAAATTTGTTACATTTTTTAAGTGTAATTTTGGAAAGAGAAAAAGACTGCCGTATATAAAAGATATAAAAAAATCATTATGAATAGCATCATATTTTTTATCTTAATATGTTTCCAATTTTTAAAGATTCGTTTCTAATATTTTTCGATATAATTAAATATTTTGAGGAATATTTACTCCAAAAATATAATAAGCCCGTGGGTCGCACGGGGCAACTATTTACATAAATATTGAAATAGTACTAACAGCCACGCAGTTCACCGATTGCTAGCGCATGCATCTTTTCACTCACTTTTCTTCCATTCATTCATCAAAACCCTTCGCGTTCCGTCTCCCTCTCGCGTAAGTCTCGATTTTATTTACCGATTTCCTTTTGAATTCCAAATGCTATCTTCTCCGATTAGTGGCAATGTACTTCATATAATTTCTCATTCATTACAATAGACACTGAAAAAATCAAACACTAGATTAGGGTTTTTATACTTGTTGTAAGAGATTATGATTATATAATGTGATTTGATTTGATTCAATAGTTGTCTAAACAAAATTTACACGGTTATTATTTGCATACCAGTTATGATTAATTTGTTGGCTTAATTGCAGTTTTAGCTCCCTAGCTTTCCCAAAGTTGCGGTTTTGGCCCCCTAAGAAAAAAAACTACAAAACAGCCCCCTAAGTTTTGCAACTGTAGCAGTTTTGGCCCCCCAAGGCAAAAAAAAAATTAAAAAAATAACACGTGGCACC
>Ga0315914_1003314_pt1 | contig 24502 bp, 10 predicted proteins | sample MpolenodulesMG_FD_203920 | JGI IMG/M metagenome (GOLD analysis project Ga0315914, IMG submission 203920) | Medicago polymorpha root nodule microbial communities from Los Angeles, California, United States - elongated nodules | ecosystem: Host-associated > Plants > Roots > Nodule | place: USA... | reverse complement strand
AAAATACATGCTATCATTATTTTAAAAATGACAATATTTTAAAAATGGCAGAATATCAAGATAATAAATAAGGAATGATCTTCTAATCCCATCAGGATAATTTCTAACCCAGCTTATACTCAGGATATAAATTACAAAGGAAAGTCAGGATAGGATAGGAAAATGGTTTATTTTATCCTATCCCGTTGGTGCATCAAACATGAGATTTCAGTAGGATATGATTAATGTATCATATCCTGTCTCCCATTCCTAACCATCAAACGGACCCTTAATACGAATCGTTTTATACGATACTATTCTATTGAACTTTCATTCTTTTTTTTTTTTTTTGGACTCAATATTGGTCTTTAATATCTTATATGTTTGACATTTTATAGGCTTAATAGCAATTTTAACCCCTTAACTTTCCCAAAGTTACCATTTTAGCCCCCTAATAAAATAACTACAAAACTGCCCCCTAAGTTTTGCATTTGTGGCGGTTTTGGCCCCCAAGACCAATTTTGACTCGGTCTACGCTGACGTGGCACCCTAAGTGATGTGCCACGTGTTTTTTTTTTTACCAAAAATTGACTTGGGGGCCAAAACTACTACAGTTTCAAAACTTAGGGGGAGGTTTTGTAGTTTTTTTTTCTTAGGGAGCCAAAATCGCAACTTCGTAAAAGTTAGGAGGCGAAAACTGCTATTACGCCTATTTTACATATTTGACATTTTTTTAACTTGTGGATCTGAGGCTCATGACATCTATATATATTTATTAAATTTGATACCATATGATTTTCCAATTTTGCCCCTGGGAGGGGAATTTTTGTAATTTCGTAATTCATGAATTCACTTTGTTGCCACATCACTATTCTTTTGCCGTATTTCCCATTTTGCGCCTCACCAATTTTTTTAAATTATTTTCTAATTTTTATATTTTTAATAACTTCTAACTATTTTTCAAAAAATTTTCTCCCAAATTCAGTTGCTTTTACATTACCGTTGTGGTATATTAAGGTATCGTTTGACCCGTCTTTTTTCCAACTTCTCAACATTTTAAGGAGAAGTTAGGCCAGACACAATATCAATTAAGTACTTACTAAAAAAAGTACTTTTTTGAATGCATAAAATTGAATGGAATGAGCTTTGGTCAAAAGTTGTTGAATGTTGCTTTTGCTTTAAAAAACTACTTCTCGACAATTTATTTCACAAGCACCTATTTTCAACTCACGCTAGAAACTTTTTCTTTTATTTTTTCATATTATATTTCAATATGTTTTTTTTCTTCCATTTAACTTTATTTTATTTTATTTTTTTGAACAGTTCCATTTAATTTTTTAAGGAGGTTCCATTTAATTTTATTATCTTTCTTCCAAAGGAATTTTATTATCTTTTTATCACTTATATATTTAATTTCAATATTGTTTAATCATCATAACCTCACAAATATTTTTATTCACGCTATCATTTAATGATACCAAATATTTTTATTTCCTTTCTTCAACCTCGCGGATATACACACACACACATTAACGTTTACAGTAATATTTTATGTCTGTCTGTCTGTTTTTTTTTACGCTAATGCATATAAATTTTTTTAGTGTTGCTTGGTTGAGTGCTACCTTGCCGATTTTTTTAAACTATTTTCCAATTTTTATATTTTTAAAAACTTTTAACTATTTTTCAATTTTTTTACTTTTAACTATTTTCCATTTTCTTCTCCCAAATTCAGTTGCTTCTACATTGTTGTTGTGAGAGATTAAGATACCGTTTGACTCAGTTTTTTTTTTCAATTTCTCTACATTTTTAAGGAGAAGTTAGGTCAAATACAATATCAATTAAATACTTACTGAAAAAGGTACTTTTTTTTAATGCATAAAATTGATAGGAATGAGCTTTGGCCAAAAGTTGTTGAATTCTACTTCAAAAAACTACTTCTCGACAATTTATTTCACAAGCATCTCTCTTCAATTCACGTTGGGAACCTTTTCTTTTATTTTTTAATATTATATTTCAATATCTTTTTTTCTTCCATTTAATTTTTTTTTGAACCATTCCATTTAATTTTTTTTAAGGAGGTTCCATTTAATTTTATTACCTTTTTTCAAAGGAATTTTATTATCTTTTTATCACTTATATATTTAATTTCAATATCGTTTAAGCATCATAACTTCACAAATATTTTTATTCACGCTGTCTTTTAATAATACCAAATATTTTTATTTTCTTTCTTCAACCTTGCAAATACACACACACACACACATTAGCGTTTAGAGTAATACTTTTTGTGTGTCTATTTTTTTGGTACTCTAATGCGTATAATTTTTTTTGGCGTTGCATAATGCGTATGATTATTTTTATAAAATTTTGATTTTATTAAAAAGTAAAACTTTAGATGTCTTTTCTTCAAAAAAGGTAATATATATTGCACCTTTATATTATAACAAACTATGCATATCTTTTTCTTATTCAAAAAAACTAAACATATATGTTTCCATGACACCAACAATATAACAAATATAATATCAGATAATATAAATTCTTATCTTTTTGAAAGACACCAAAAATATGGTATTCTTATAACGAAATTTGTTATATAGTATAATTGAAATAGAAAAAACCAACTATTTTGATATTATTTATGTTATTTCCTTAAATTGTTTCTCCTATTCAAATATTTAACAAGTCATTTATATGATGATACAAATTTGTATTCATGTTACACAAAATAAACGTTATTGAGTAAATATAGTATTTGTAAAAAAATAAATATATTTTTTAACATTTTTAGCCTTCAAAAAATATTTTAAACATTTTTTTTGAGGAATTTTAAACATTTTTTTTGTTTATTATGTTAATTCAAAGTTTTGTCCTCATGAGTTTAGTTCAGTTGAAAGGAACAATGCATAAATATATGTCAAGTCTGGGGTTCGACCCCCGGACACCATAAAAAAATAATAAATTCAAAGTTGGTAAGGATTAATATGACTTAACTTGAATTATATAGCTTTGATAGTTGAACATTCACATTTATCAGACTTGTGATTAACTAAACTCATTGTGTTCTTTTTTGCAATGTATTCATTTGCAGAACATTGTTGCAGCTGGTCGGAAGGGCAATAATGTGTGGCTTCAACTCTGGTTCTCCTACTTTTCCTTCCAATCCGGTAATAACTCTCTGTCTCTACTTTTGATAACTTAGCTTCATTTTTCAACAGTTATCATACCCAATTCTTCCATCCAAGACTTTTTAATCTATACAGGTTTCAATTAAAGAATCTGAAGACCGCAATTGAAAAGACCACAATTGTTATTGCAAGTTCAAATCCCATTCAATCAAAAAACCGCAATTGAAAAATCTGATCAGTGCCTTAGAAAGTTGCTCATGAAAATTTTCTGCTGCAAAATCACATGAATAAAAAATTGGAGGGTGACACACATTTTTTAGTTTGAATAACTAAATGGATAGAAGATTTGATTGGTTGTTTTTGCAATCATATTCTCCTAATTATTATGAGTGGAAATTTTGAACAAAGAGAACATTGTAGGACAGATTGTGAATAATGAGACTGACTAGTTTAATTTTCATTGCAGAGATATAGTAAAGCTAAATATCAGCTAAGGTTAACTGGCTTTTCAAGTCAATAAATAAAGGTGATGGGATTCTTCTCAAGATGTGTCACGTGGGCAAGTGTATGTTACTAGGATAGTTGCAACCAATCTAACACTCAAACCACTTAAAGCACTTTAAATTTATTATCCATAATAATTTCATTCCAGAAAGAATGATTATTAGTACTAGATAGATACAAAGCAATTCATTATTACTAATTTATGATATTTGGGTTTGGTCCAGTAAGTTTCAGTTTCATCCATGGTGCGTAATTTCTTGAATTGTTGAACATAATAGATTAAGTAATTGCAGCAAGAGTTCAATAGGTTTGACCAAATATAGAAAACAAACAGATATAGGGGTACTTGTGGGGAAGTTATTACTCATTGAGTTCACCATCCTATGGAAGCATAACAGTGTGTGAGAAAATTCCAAAGGTGAGTATTGTTGATTATTAATTGAATCATCATTTTATCTTTGTTAACTATTAACATGTTGAATTGTTTCTAATGTGTTTCATCATATTGTTTTTACAGGGATGCGGCGGAGAGGAGATAGTTACTCCGGTTAGGCGTTCAAGTAGGATTAGGAGCATTACCACTTCTCCTGTATAAGCTGTTTTTGATGACTCTCCTACATAACCTAACCAACGAATAACTTTGCTTGCCTGCAATCTGAATGTATCTTTTTCTATTTTCTATTAACGAAAGTGTCTTGTCTTCTGAATCTTTTAGCTTTGCTTATAAAATGTTGAATACCATAAACATATGCAGTTGTTCTGCTCATTTGCATACCTTCTGAAAGTATTTTAAGTTGAGACTTCATAAAAATATTGCATTGAGTTTTAGGGAAGAAAAAATCTAAAAATTTGAGTGTCCATACTCCTACATTATTGTCTTTTTGAGATGAAGGACACCACTGTATAATTGAGTTATAACTAAAATGAAGGTTCGAATTATAGTTCTTACACATCCATAAATGAGTTAACAAAAATAAGAAGGAAATGGGTCTTTGGCCCTCTTTTGTACAAAAAATAATAATAAGAAGAACGAAGCAACTCAATTTATGATGTTTGAAACAAAAGAATGTTGAAGTACCACGTCCACAATCCATACTCCTAGATCAACAATCTTTTTCAACCCTTCTGATTTTGAAATTACTACACAAATAACATGGATGGGGAAGTGATCAAACACAACTATATATGTGTGTTCCAGATCCCATACCTAATAATCGTGCACAATTATGCAAGTTAAAGTTTTAATACTACTCAGTAGTCTAAAGTCCCTCAAAAAATAAGTACTGTAATTGAAGATCAAAATAAAACAAAATTGTGTACTGCATCTTCAAATACTATTCAAAAGGAAGGAAGTCTTTGTAGAAATTATTTTTAAGGGGTGACTGATTTCTTACTCTGTAAAATTCGATTGTCTTGTCTTTAGATCTCTTCAATGTCGCTAATGTATATACATGGGTCTATTTTAGCTATTTGAGATAATTAGTGGTGTATCTAAATAGATAGACCTGACTACTATCTCAAATGTTGATTGTAGTATATGCTCTTTTGATGCTTTGATAAATATTTTAAAAAGCTGCACATTTCTAATGTTTGTGTAATATGTTTACTTAATTCCAACATTTATAATCAACAACAATCTCTTAGAAAAATGCAACTATCTCCCTTAATTTAATTATTTTTCCTTTAGAACAATTTTTTTACAAAATACGTTATTCAACCCGTGCGAAACATGGGTTTGTAACTAGTTTCATTAATAATTCAACGACCAGTATATGGAGAAGAATGATGAGCAACTCATGAACATATATGAAACACAAATACATTTATGGAAACCGACACACCAACACTGATAATAATTTGAAAAAATCATATAAATAAATATAATTATATATTTCGGTGTAAGACACTTGTACGTGTCTGATAAGGGAACATGTCTAATCCAACGACATTTCTAGACCGGCTGGTAGGATTGCTAATGAGAACGTTAAACACTATTCCAACCTTAAAAGTCTTTGTTGGCTTAATGAGTAGGATTTTCCTATCACCTATACAAGTTTCGATGTTTCTACAAAATGCTACATTGAGGTACAAACATTGACGACTTGCCACAGTAGATAATGAGTTGAGATCCTCTTCATTTAAGCCCCTCTCAATTTCTTCCGTTTGGAGAGATGCATACACAAATAAATTTAAAAAACATAAATAATTAAGGGTTGTGAGACTCATTTATTGGTGGAACCCACTACCTACTTTTTATGTATCTATATCTCTTTAAATGACAATCTCCATTTATTTTAACAGATGGAGAAGATCTTTACTCGTAGATAATACGCGAGTACATGAGTTGGATGAAAGAATAACAAGTTCCACTAAATTGTAATGTAATGTTGAGTGTCAAATATTTATGCCTTGAGACAATGAAAATATAAATGTGCTTACACATGAGGTGGTGCAAGAGACATTGCAGTTGCTAGATTAACGGTTTGTTTTTGATGATATTTTTTAAAGTTCTTTCATATTTTAATTTTATTAAAAATGATAAATTAATAAATAATTTTGTATCCTCTTAATTTCGTATTCTATTTACTTAACCAAAAGGTATAAAACCTTGAAATTGAATTGAGTATGATCATCATACAATAAAGAGAGTTGAGTATATAGTACAAAATTCGTATTAAACGTTTGATTGGGACAGTGTTCCACAAAGTATAAAATTCGTACCAGATGGATTCGGTCAGTACCTAGTAAAACTCAAAGTTATCCGGAAGTCTTAACTCAACTGGAAAAATGCCAAAATTGTTAGGCCGGATGCTATGATCGGAGTTCGAATCCCGGTACTTTCACTTATGTGTGTCAGTTTATAATGACTTTTGTCATTTCGTCTATCTAAAAAAAAAAAAAAACTCAAAGTTAATGCGTTGACAAGGAAAAAACCAAATACTAGCTAGTCATCATATAAAAGTGAATAAGTTGTAGAAAAGGAAAAAGGATTTTGCACTTATTAACCTCCACACACGTATTTTTGTAAAAAAAACACATATATACTTTGTACAAAATCTTATTTTATTGGCGTGAAAATTTTTCCTTCAAAAAATGATATTGAATAATTAATTAAGACTAGAGTTAGATTCTTTGGTTGATAGATTTAAGGCTATAAGTACTAAGTTTAGGACACAAGAAACGTGTGATAGAAGAAAATGAAATTGTAAAGTGTGGAAATAAAGAATAAAAACAAAACAGTATTATTTATAAATTGAAGTGAGTTACATACACCGGTCAACAACAGTCAGTAAAATGTTTATCGAATGAGGACGAAATGAATTCTTTTGTATGGAGTTAGATTTTTTTTTGAAATAATTTTGTATGGAGTTAGATGTTCCTATGTTTATAGAAAAGAAAAATAAAATAACTCGTGCGATGAATAAAATGACATAAGGAGCCGAAATGAATTGTCTTGTTTAGCTAGTTATTTAAGATGCCATTTGATAAAAACGTTAAATATAAATCGTGTTCAGTTTGCATTAATTAGGGAGGGCCTTTTTTGAAAAGTAAAAACAAAGCGTTCAAAAATAATTGTGGGACACAGGCCGAATTAAACGTTTAATACTAGTAATATTTATTTATTAATATTCATGAACATATCTAACGTTTAATACGAATATTTATTTGCAAACAGCAATTAACGACAGAACAGCAACTTTCAAGCACAGCAAGTCACAAGTTGGTGCTTTGTTTAATGATCTACAATATTTTGGAGTTGGAATATGCATTCCGAATGCACAAGACCATTTTATTTACAGCTTTTGTTTACTATATTTTTTTTAACAAGTCAAAATGGAATATGATATATCAAAGTATGTGGTTCATTTCGCACAAAGTGTGCAAAAGAGAACCACCCAAAAGTATTATAAAGTTAACTTACAGCACATAAACATCACGAAAAAGAAGAAGAAACAAATCAAGCTACAACAAAACACTCATGCATGATAAAGGGTGCCGCAACCAATCATTATAACTGTAGATGAAAGTAGTTAGACTGGCCTTTAACCATTGAAAAGACATAACAATTTCATGAAGGAATGTGTAAATCGCGGTAACCTTGCTATGTGACTGAACTGAAGAAAGTGATCGCAATCCCTGTCTGCAGCAACAAAAGAGATACCTAACCACCGAAAAACAAATGACCACACGCAACCAAAGGAAGCGCAACCCAAAAATAAGTGACCTGCAGTCTCCTCAGCATCGCAACCTCCTACACACATGTTGTCGTCATGTTGAAGCACATGACGCCGCCCAAGATTATCTTTTGTCGGTAGCCTATTGCGAAGAAGTCTCAAGCAAATAATGAAACCTTCAACGGAACATGCTTATGCCAAACATCATCAAACAAACCCCTTGCAAGAGGTTCATCAACGGTAGTGAGAAAATGATAGGTCACCTTAACGGAATAACCATTAACGGGATCGAGAAGCCATTTCCACCTGTCGGTAATATCATCCTGCAAAACAAAATTATGCAGCAAAACAAAGCACTCCCTAACATACTCTCCTCCCAGGCTAACAAGCGCCTCCTCCACATCCAGGCACCGCCCCCATCCTGCCACCCTCTCCTCGCCATCTCCTCCACCGTCGCCCATTTATTTTCAGCCAAAGCAAAAAGGCGAGGAAATCTAACCTGTAAGGGAACACCTCCTACCCAATTGCCTGTCTAAAAATAAGTGGTACCTCATAAAGAAATTATAGTAATAGGTTTGATTACTATCCTACTTCATTAGAAGCGGAGGCATTGGGTTTAAGGGAGGCTATAGTTTGGCTTGTTGAATTAGGTTTGTCAATGGTGCAAATTGAGTTAGATTGTAAGCTAATGGTGGGCGACATCATGGAAAATTTTGACAACCAATCTGACTTTGGCAATATAATATCCTCTTGTATATCAATTTTAAATCAATTTAGAAACTTTAAGATAAGTTTTGTTAGGAGCCAAGTATTGAGAAGATGAACTTGGACAAAAGAGAGAAAGAAAAGAGGGAAAAATGATAAAAGTGAATGATTATTTTCATTAATTTGTAATGGAAGCTACAACATCCTTATATAGAGTTTACAAGTGAAGTTGTAGCTTAAGCTACCATGTACTAATCTACACTAGATAGTAACTAACATTTTGATAGCTAATCAAGTTAGTTAAGAGTTCTAACTGCTATGCAAACTAGTAACTTATGCTCCAAGTTATTGAGACTTTGCTTGTTTCTACTTCTTCTTCATTGAGTAAGCGTGTCTCTATCTCTTTCATATTATCTTTCAACAGCCTCCCACAAGCTGGAGCATGATAGATGTTGATCATACCCAGCTTGCATATGAAAGTATTGAATGTTGGAGGTGGAAGTGCTTTGGTTAAGAAATTCTTAAGTTTGTAATACAAGAAATGCGTGACAAAATAAAGATAAAAGAAAATGAAATATAAAGTATAGAAAGCAATAAACAAAGATAAAAATAACATTATTTATAATCGAAATGAATCACATACATCATTCGTTTAAACATATGTAAGATGTTTATGTATTGGCGACATCTGTGTTATCTAGTGGGCAAATTTTCATTTTTTTTTGTGTGTGAATAGAGCAGGCAAGTTTTCATGAAACGAAAATAACCACTTTTGCATGAGTTTGATGCTATAATTTATAAAAAAATAATAAAATAAAAATATAGCTTCTACAATGTATGAATGACATGTGTCTTCTAACTTTTTCGAAGTTTTTTTCGGAAGTTTCTTCTTGTACTTTGAATTTTAAGTTCTGAATAACTTATATTCGTTGACTTCTTTGATATGCATTGACATGACAATTTTATAGAAGTTACACTGTTTGAAATTTCAAGTGAACCTACTTGTTTCAAATTTCAATGTTATTATTCAAAAAATGATCTTCAAGCTCTAGTATTTAAAGCAGAACCATTCTTTTAATATTGGTCCTTGACGAAAATTAAATTAACTCGCTCGAAATCGTTTACTTGAGTGTTACGTGTAACATTCTTTTTATATCAGCCTAGTAAGAAGAAAACCATGCAAATCAATCATTTTTAAAAGCATTTTCTTAATTAAGAATGTTTAAAGAGTGTCTTTAAGACATTCATTAACAAAACCCTATCAAAAATTTCAGATGAACATTTTACATCTTACAACAACAAAACGTCACAAAAATTAGAAACTCTTGTAACAAACACAATAACAACCAAATGAAAATACAACAAATAAATTGTTCTGAAGCAAGCTACACATACCCATTTTGCCCTTATTAAGTTCTACACACACTTTGTACCTAACAAGAAGACTTCCATTTCCACAGTAACATATCAAAATCAGTTCAACAAGAATAAAAGCATGAAGTTAATTATTTTACAATAGCTATCATAGGATATTACGAATTTCAAATGAACATTTTACATCATAATACAACATGACAAAAAATAGAAACTCATACAACAAAATGAAAATACAACACACTGAAATTAATTTGTCTAGATAGGAAGCGACCTAACTGCAGGTAACTCTAAATTGCCACTCTCAGTCTTACCCTCAAAAACTTTCTTGATCTTTTGTGGAATCCATTGATAGAGTTCATTTTTACTCTTATAGCACATCAAAGCAAAGATGAAGATCCACAAACCCAAATAAATCCAAGCAATTGTTGGTGAAATCATCATCAAAGCTAGAATTGAAACAACACTTCCAAGTAACACAATGATCATCTTGGAAGGAAGGAAGCTCTTGATTTGAAGATGTAGCATTGTCACAAGCACCAAAGCCAGGTAGTAAAGAGAAACCATGAAAACTAAAGCCATTATAATTGGGTTGATATCAACTTGAGAATTTCCTTTACTTGTGTTCATTTTCGCAAACCCGATGATTGCAAACAATAGTTCGAAATATTGGCCAAATAATTTTCCCACTTCTTTCAATCTAGAAATGATTGAATGAATTCAACAAAGTAATTGTTAGGAATATTATACTAGTATTGAACTTCAATTGACTCAAAAAAAAAACTTCAATGGAAAAACAGAAGAAACAGAGTGAGTTATTGTTTGAGCAGTGATTGAAAATTGAAGTTATTTACCTTGTTGAAGCTGATAAAGTTGAATTTGCATTTGAAATTGTAGCCCCTAATTCAGCCATTGTTCTTCAAACTCAACTTTTGATGAGTACAACATATTCTTCAGTATTGATTTTCTTATATAGTAGTAGTTGAGGTTTAATTGGAATAGACTTGTCTTTTTGAAAGAAAAAACATGGAAAAGAGGTATGACACAATTTGGATGAGACAGTGACCCATTAAAACGTTTAATACGAATCGTTTTATACGATACTATTCTATTGAACTTTCATTCGTTTTTTTTTTTTTGGACTCAATATTGGTCTTTAATATCTTATATGTTTGACATTTTTTCAACTTGTGGATCTGAGGCTCATGACATTTCATTAATAATTCAACGACAAATATATGGAGAAGAATGATGAGCAACTCGTGAACATCTATGAAACACAAATACATTTAGGAAAACCGACACACCAACATTGATAATAATTTAAAAAAATCATATAAATAAATGTAATTATATATGTCGGTGTAAGACACCTGTGCGTGTCCGATAAGGAAACATGTCGAATCCAACGACATTTCTGGACCAGCCGGTAGGATTGCTAATGAGAACTTTAAACACTATTCCAACCTTAAAAGTCTTTGTTGGCTTAATGAGTAGGATTTTCCTATCATCTATACAAGTTTCGATGTTTCTACAAAATGCTACATTGAAATACAAACATTGATGACTTGCTACCGTAGATAATGAGTTGAGGTCCTCTTCATTTAAGTTCCTTTCAATTTCTTTCATTTGGAGAGATGCATACACAAATAAATGACAATCTCCATTTATTGGTGGAACTCACTATCTACTTTTTATGTATCTATATCTTTTTAAATGACAATCTCCATTTATTTTAACAGATGGAGAAGATCTTTACTCTTAGATAATACGAGTACATGAGTTGAATGAAAGAATAACAAGTTCCACTAGATTGTAATGTAATGTTGAGCGTCAAATATTTATGCCCTTAAGACAATGAAAATATAAATGTGCTTACACATGAGGTGGTGCAAGAGACATTGCAGTTAGCTAGATTAACAGTTGTGACTTGTGAGAATGTTGTTAGGGTGGATAATTACATCTTGATTCTTTCAACTATTATAATAAATAAATTTCTTCATTCAACTAGAAAGGGTCTCACAGTGATCCTTTACGTTTTCTTGTTTTGTTTTTTGGTTTTCTTTATAAGCACTCATTGAAACGTTTAATACGAAATAATTGCATACAAGTTTTTTTTTTTGCATATATAAACCACACTTTTTCTTTCTAAAAAATAAAACTTTAAACAACCAATATTAACATTATCAACAACCCCTCAAAAAACAAATATTAAAGTTCTTTCATATTTTAATTTTTTTAATTAAATGATAAATTAATAAATAATTTCGTATTCTATTAATTTCGTATTCTATTAACTTAACCAAAAGGTATAAAACCTTGAAATTGAATTGAGTATGATCATCATCATACAATAAAGAGAGTTGAGTATATAGTACAAAATTCGTATTAAACGTTTGATTGGGACAGTGTTCCACAAAGTATAAAATTCGTACTAGATGGATTGGGTCAGTGCCAGACAAGATGTTACCAAGTTATACTCAACTTTAATGCGTTGACAAGGAGAAAACCAAATACTAGCTAGTCATATAAAAGTGAATAAGTTGTAGACAAGGAAAAAGGATTTTGCACTTATTTACCTCCACATATTTTTGTAAAAAAACACATATACTTTGTACAAAATCTTATTTTATTGGCGTGAAAAAAAATTTCTTAGGGGTAAATCAAAACAATTTTTTTTATAGGGGGTAAATCAAAAAAACAAATTTACAGGGGGAAAATCAAAAATGACTTATATTACATATTACAGGAGGTAAAGACCTATTAACCCAAAGAGGAAAATGAAATTGTAAAGTGCAGAAGATACATAATAAAAAATAAAAACAAAATAGTATTATTTATAAATAGAAGTGAGTTACATACATCGGTCAAAAAAGTTAGTAAGATGTTTATCAAGTGAGGACGGATGTTACTATATTTGTAGTAAAGAAAAATAAACTAATATGGAGCGAAATTAAATTCTTTCAAACTAATGCATAAATAACATGCGTAAATAAATTTTTATGGAGCCAAAATGAATTATGTTGTTTGGCTAGTTATTTAAGATGCCATTTGATAAAAACGTTAAATATAAATCGTGTTCAGTTTGCATTAATTGGGCAGAGCCTCTTTTGAAAAGTATAAACAAATATTTATTTATGGGTTAATAGGTCTTTACCCCCTTTAATATAGGTTATTTTCGGTTTTTTTTCCTGTAAAATTTTTATTTTGATTTACCACCCTGTAAAAACAAATTGTTGATTTAACCCCCCATTGACCAAACAAAAACCAAATTTTTTTTCTTCAATAAATTTGCGTTTTTGTTTGGCCTATTAGGGGGGTAAATCAAAACAATTTTTTTTACAAGGATGTAAATCAAAATAAAAAATTTACAAGGAGTAAAACTAAAAATTACCTATATTACAGGGGGTAAAGACTTATTAACCCTTTATTTATTTAATTTTTATGTTTCAAGTATAAAACGGGTTCTGCAAACAATAATTACCAACATAATAGCAACTTCAAGCACAGCAAGTCACAAGTTGGCAGCCTCCAATCAAAGGGTATGTGAAATGTAATATATAGACGCTGCTTTGTTTAGTGATCAACAATATTTTGGAGTTGGAATATGCATCCCGAATGCACAAGGCCATTTTTTTAAAGCTTTAACGAAATGGTTTGATTACTATCCTACTCCATTAGAAGCGGAGGCATTGGGTTTAAAGGAGGCTATAGTTTGGCTTGGTGAATTAGGTTTGTCAATGGTGCAAATTGAGCTAGATTGTAAGCTGGCGGTGAACGACATCATGGAAAATTCTAACAATTAATTTGACCTTGGCAATATAATATCCTCTTGTAGATCACTTCTAAATCAATTTAGAAACTTTAAAATAAGTTTTGTTAGGAGACAAGCAAATTATGTCGCTCATATCTTAGCAATGGCATCAAAGTTATATTTTCGTCACCATGTCTTTGATTTGAGTACATCTTGTATTACCTCTATTTTGATGAATGAAATGATATGAGTTATTTTATGTCAAAAAAAAGTATAAAACGGGTTTTGTAAAAAAAATACTAAAGCGGTTTTTTTTTATCCAAAAACGAAATTTCAAGTGATGTACTAATTTCGAACTCCCATGTGTTAGCATTCTGAGGCACTAGTATTTGAAGTAGAACCATTTTTTTAGTATTGGTCTTTGAAGGAAATGAACTTAACTCGCACCAGTGTTTCCTCAAGATTTGTTTATAGCATTTATATTTTATTTTATCTCATCAAGAAGAAAACCATGCAATCCAATATTTACTTTATGTTCGAAAGAGCTATTATACTTGTTGCTTTGTTCAGAAAGTTGTTAGCACTTGAATTGATACCGTGTTGACGGTCGATACATTCGTCAGTTTGAAGTCCTGACTTCGTACATATTTACTCTTCATATTTTTTGTAACCTGGTTTCGCGCTCGTACGCAGGTTTGCTGAATTGCGCGCGTGATTAGGAATTTTGTTAGGATTGATTAGGGCTGACCCACGTGGTATGTTTATCATGATGTATTCCCGTTTGGGTTGTACCTGAGTCAGATCTAATATCCTTCCATCCCAATATCTGTATTTCTTCTTTTTTATTTATTTTAATCTTCCTTTTGCCTAAAAAAATGCAATCAATTATTTGACAATACTCAGTACAAAATATTACAAATTTCAAATGAACATTTTACAACAAAAACTAGAACTTGATTTAGCAAACACACAAATTGTTCTAAAGCAAGCTACACATACCCGATTTTACTTGGTTTATTGAAGGGTTTAAAACGTATTAAACCACACACAAACGCGTCCTCTTTTATCATATGTTGACAAGTAAAATATCCAAATACTAGATCGATTGGGTCAGTGTATAGTACAAAATTCGTATTAAACGTTTGATTGGGACAGTGCCAAATGCTAGCTAGTCATATAAAAGTGAATAAGATGAAGAAAAGGAAAAAGGACTTTGCACTTATTAACTTCCACACACGTATTCTTGTAAAAGAAAACCTCCACACATACTTTGTACAAAAATTTATTTTATAGACCTGAAATTTTTCTTTCCAAAATTGAACTCGAATAATTAATTAAGATTCAAGTTTGATTCTTTAGTTGATGGAGTGTTTATCTCTAAAATTGTTTCGGGACATGACAAGTTGGAGGTAAGGGATAAGATAAAAACTAAAATTCTTGTTCATCATTAAACTGCACCACAATTTTTACCCCAAATAAAAGTTGTCTAAAATACTTATTAGAAAAAGCTCAAGTTCCACGTCGGATAGATAAGACTCTTGATAAAAGTTTATAAAGAGAGACACTCCCGATCTTAAAAACCGGTTTTGTAAGGATGAGTTAGACCTCAAATTTTAAACATGGTATCAAAACTTGTCGAATTCAAGGGCCACCTACCTATCCACACACCAAGCCCAAGGAGTGTTGGACGTGAGGGGGATGTACTGTGAAAAACCCAAGTCCGCGTTGAATCGATAAGACTCTTGATAAAAATTTATGAGTGGAGGCATTCCTCACCTTAAAAGCTATTTTTGTAACGATGAGTTTGGCCGCAAATTTTAACAATACCCAAAATAGCATTTTGTCCACCAAAAATCATATAAAACAAAAATTCTATCAATACCATAAACGTTCGTGTTATGATGTTCTACAGTGTGTTATTCTATCTTGTATTGTTATGTCAAATACTTTTTTTAGCAGATCAAACAGACCTTTAATGCTGAAGCACAAAAAACCATCCCAAAAAGACTTCTTTGTTACATTTCGACATGATAGGTTTTTAGAAGTTATACCGTTTGAAATTTCAAATTATCTACTTATTTCGAATTCTCCTATATTTCTATTACAAATATGATCTTCGAGCTCTAGTATTTGAAGTAGAACCATTCTTTTAATATTGATCTTTGAGGAAAATGAACTTAACTCGCTCAAAAAATTTACTCGAGATTTACGTGTAACATTTATATTTTATAAATCAGCTCAACAAGGAAAAAAAAACCATGCAATCAATTATTTGCAATACCCATTACAGTATATATGACAAATTTCAAATGAACATTTTACAACAAAAACTAGAACTTCATTTAGCAAACACACAAATTGTTCTAAAGCAAGCTACAAATATCCATTTTACTTGTTTCATTGAAGGGTTTCAAACGTATTAAACATTTAAACCACACACAAACGCGTCGTCTTTTATCATATGCTGACATGGAAAATACCCAAATACTAACTAGTAACTAGTCATATAAAAGTGAATAACTTGTAGATAAAGAAAGAGGATTTTGACTTGACCAAAAAAAAAAGAAAGAGGATTTTGCACTTATTAATTTCAAATACACACTTTTTACCACAAAATAAATCATTTATTATACCCAAAAAAAGACTTCCACTTCCACACACACTTATCAAAATCAATTCAGCAAGAAGAAAACGATGCAATTAATTATTTCTCAATAGCTATTATAGGATATTTCAAATTTCAAAAGAACATTTTACATCTTACAGCAACATGATAAAAAATAGAAACACATTTATCAAAAATAATAACAACAAAATAAAAATACAACATATAAATTTTTCTTAAGCAAGATACACATAAAATTTTACTTAATCAAATGCAATCAATTTCTCTAGAATGATAACTCTGAATTGCCACTCTGAGTCTCACCCTCAAAAACTTTCTTGATCCTTTCTGGAATCAATATTTGATAGAGTTCTTTTTTATTCTCATAGCACATCAAAGCAAAGAGTAAGATCCACAAGCCCAAAAAAATCCAAGCAATTGTAGGAGAAATCATCATCAAAGCTAGAACTGAAACAAGACTTCCAAGTAAAAAAATCACCATCATGAATGGAAGGAAGTTCTTGATGTGAAGATGTAGCATTGTCACAAGCACCAAAACCATGTAGTAAAGAGCAACCATGAAAACCAAAGCCATCAGAAGTGGTGATTTTTCCATACTTGTATTCGGTGTTGCAAACCCGATGATTATAAACAATAGCTCGAAAAATTGGCCAAATAATTTTCCAACTTCATTCAAGCTAGAAAGGTTGAAAAAATTCAAGAAAAGAAAATGTTAGCAATAGTATATTTAATAACTTCATTGTAGAAGATTTAATGTTTAGTAGTGAATTATGAGCTAAAAATTGAACTAATTTACCTTGTTGAAGTTGAATTGAACCCCGTTGCATTTACTGCTGTAGTTCCTTGTGCCATTGTTCCTCTCACTGTGAGCTCAACACAAACTTGAGTATTGTTATGAAGCATGGCATCCATGGAAGGAATAGAGAAAAGCTTGTATTGATAGTAATGAGTAGTATATTACAAAATGAGAAAGTTGGTTGGTTACAATGTGACACCTTAAGCCTATTTATATAAGACTTAAGGTTTGTATTGCATTGGACTGTCTTTGTTGAAGAAAAAACATAGAAAAAGAGCTTTTATATAATTTGGGTTAACTGTGATAGTGACCCATAAAACGTTTAATACGAATTCGTTTTATACTAGGGCTATACTTTATGTACACAGAGAAAGGTGGGGGTTTAGGTCTTTTATATCTAAATGCTTAGAAACTTCGAACATTGAAGCTATGAGATGAGACTTGGAACATTATGACTGAAAGTGACCTATAAAAAACGTTTAATACGAATTCAATTGAAAAAAAGATTGAACTTGCCTTACCCAATTTTTATATTCTCAATATTGTCTTTAATATTTTAAATATTTGACATTTTTCAACTTGTGAATTTGAGGCTGATTTTTTTTAAGGTAAGGCGAGTTGGGAAACACATCGAAGAGAAGAAAATATCTACAAAGCGGAAGCACAACCACAAAATAAGTAAAAAGAAAAGAGAAAAAAACATAACTTTTAAATTGATTGTGGTTCAACACATCATGCGTAAATTCACAATTTCAACATAAGATTGTATTCCTCAACATGTAATTTTTACAAGAAAATTTGCTAATCCTTTCATAAAATTTTCTCACAAACAAAATTGCAAACTCTCCCTACTTATGATTTTACTGGAAGAAAATTGAGAATTTTTTTTAACTCAAACTTAATGAGTCCAATGTAATGATCCGACTCCATGACGATCTCGCTCATGGTTTAATATTGATATCAGAGTCATGATTCATCTTTGATGAAGGAGCGGAAGAGCTTCTTGGTGTGGGATCAAGAACATAGAGAGTTTCACATTTGAGAGAGTTGTTATTATAAGTGTGAGTTTCAAACCCACATTAAATGAAAAAATTGAGTTTGAACAACATACAATCGAGAAGACTCATAAATACATTGTCCTACAATTTGGAGTTAAGATGTGTTGATCATTTATCATCATTAGATATGTCACATCATTTTTTTTAATCTTATAATCTATGCGAGAGACTAAAAGAGATTAGACAAGTTCACAAACTAAGAGATTAGACAATTTCATTGCTGTCAAATAAAATGTGCTCATGAACTTGTCTAATCTCTACTATAAAGAAAATGACAATTTCATTGAGGAGCAGAATAAATAGACCTTCCATAAATGATAGTTTAACCAAAAAGTTTAAAACGTATAAAACCCCAAAATTGAATTGAATGTATATACAGTACAAAGTTCGTATTAAACGTTCGATTGGGTTTTTGTCCCACAAAACATAAAATTCGTATTGAATCAACTGGGTCAGTGGACAAAGATGTTGCTAGGTTATTTTTCAACGCTTCGAATTTGCTTTTCAACGGAGTGAGTTCAATGCAAACTGAACACGCTTTATATATTTAAGATAAGATTTTTCTTGACCCAAATATATTTAAGATTTAAACCCTTTAATTTTATAAAATTTTTTTTTTCATATCTTCCAAATATATTTAAGATTTAAACCCTTTAATTTTATAAAATATTTTTTTATTTACATATCTTAAAATTTGTATTAATTTTATTCGTTGATATTAGACTTGTTCGTGGGCTTAGCTTGTAAGGAGAAGTTGTGTTTGTTATTCATTCAAGTGAAAAATACATGATGGGGAGTCCGGGGAGCCCCGAGAGTGGCAATGGGGAAAACGTCCAGGACCATAAAAGACTTTAAACACCACACTCTTACTCAAAATCTTAAGACAATGAGTTTATGGGTCCCTCTCTTATATATCATTTGTTTCCTCCATTCCTAGACGATGTGCGACATAATCACTCGCACTTGATTACCCAACAATCTCCCCCTCAAGTGTGAATCACCCACATCACTAGCCTGATTCACACTAGGATCCTGCTCCCGCTCCCCACTGAGCCTAACCACGACTCTGATACCACTGTAATAACAGGGCTGAAGAAGAAAAATAAACACAATCACAACACAAGAATATAACATGGAAACTCCAAAATCGTAGAAAAAACCACAACTGCTGTCTAAACCGACAACTATAGAATTATTACTATGTGAAAATTTGTACAACATATAGACTTCTCTAACTCTCACCCCAATGCCCTAGTACAACCACACTCTCACAAAGCAAATATTTAAACTAAGTCAGATATAAGTTTAAAGTGCTACTAACTAGTGCCTCTAAAAACAAAGAAACTAGGTTCAATATATAGCCTTGGTCTTCCCCTTGCTTCACTAAACTAAGCGATGTGGAACATAATCACCAATAACTAATATTTTCTAACCTCATTCGTTATTCAAGAAACTTGACAATCAAACCCAACAATCTCCACCTTGATTGTAAGAGTTCCATCTTCCGCTTTCATTGTCTATAGCGACAATCACACTCCACCATAAAGAGTATACTTCACTTGAAACTGAACCATTGCAAGAATTTCTTCACGTCGAAACCTTGATGAAAGATTATGGTGCAACTCCCATGTTGGCTTCCAGGAAGTTCTTCAGCCATCGACATATCTCACCACACACCTTGCATCAATGCCAACAAATACCAGTGTGTTGTTCTGAATTCGCTAGCAATAACTTTTCCTTTTTCATGGTATAGCGGAAATACCATAAGGACACACTTTATCCTCTAGATAAGATCACCATCATCTCCCAAAACAAGGGAGACATTGCTAGCACTTGCCTCAGAGTCTTTTCCAGAAATTGTTCCACCTGGACAATTTCTCTTTAAATTCCCATACATTCCACACTTCCAACATGACATATTCTTGGCATGAATCTTCTTCCCATTAGCCCCACTTCTAGTTAACAACGTTGAGCTTGATGAAGTACTTTCATAACTTTTCATCCTCCTTTCTTCAGCAATAATTTTAGTAGCAACTTTTTCAAAACTCAAACTTTCCTTTCCATACATCAAAACAGGTTTGAGATGAACACAAGAAGGTGGCAGGGACAAAATGAGCCTTAACGCTTTATCGTCATCATCAATCTTAACTTCAATAGATTCTAACTCAGAAACAATATTATTCAAAGTACTAAGAAGATCAATGATTTTCGTACCCTTATCCATGCGCAAATTGTGGAATTGCTCCTTCAGCAACAACCGATTTGAGATGCCCTTTGCCTGATATAACCCTTCGAGCTTTTCCCACAGTCATTTGGCTGATGATAGATTCGGCACATTCGCAAGAACATTCTTTGCCAAACACAGACGAATTGCACTTGCAGCTCTCAAATCTAGTTCCTCCCACTTATCGTCCTCCATCTTGGAAGTGTTTCCTTTTAGCGCATTGTGTAATCCTGATTGTATCAGCACATCTTTGACTTGTATTTTCCACAAGGCAAAGTTGATTCTTCCATCAAACTTCTCTATGTCAAACTTTATTTCACTTGAATAAGACATAGCAGTTCCACAGTACCACCCTTCTTCCGCACCTTCAAAATATCACACTTCTTTTTACTGATGTGGAAGATCAGACAATGTTGCAACCACAGAGCAAACTAAGAATTGTGATATCTCACAGAACCGAAGCTCTAATACCACTGATGGGGAGTCTGGGGAGCCTCGGGAGCGGCAATGGGGAAAATGTCTAGGACCATAAGAGACTTTAATCACCACACTCTTACTCAAAACCTTAAGGCAATGAGTTTATGTGTTCCCTCTCTTATATATCCTTTGTTTCCTCCATTCCTAGTCGATGTGCGACATAATCACTCACACTTGATTACCCAACAAAGTGGATACCTATTTATAGTAAAGTATCCAACCAATTGAGCTAGCTTGCTTTACAAGCAATAATGCAAAACTAACTCTAATTCCTACTATAAGTATCTTAAGCTATAAGCTCTAACACCTAACAATCCCTCCCTTAAACAATGCATAATTAGAAAACAATTCATAAGAATGTATGCTAGTCTAATCTATCAATAACACAAATCTTAGCTCTTAGTTTGCAAGATGTTTCACGCTTGAGTGGCTTTTGTCATAATGTCAGCCAATTGATCTTATGAGTTGCAGTGTTTCAATTCTATGATTCCATCTTTGGTCAAGTTCCTCAAAAAATGAAATCCCAAATCTATGTACTTGCACCTTCCATGCATGACAGGGTTCTTAGACAGTTTGATTGATGAACTATTATCACAATATACCACATTTGCCTCCCTTTGATCTTCACACAGATGGCTCAAAATCTTTCTCAGCCAAACTCTTTTAAAAGAGCATGAAGTTGCTGCAACATACTCAACTTCAGTAGTAGAAAGAGTAACTATAGGCTGCTTCTTAGATGACCAGGATATTGCTGCATTTCCAATCATGAACACATACCCTGATGTGCTTTTCATATCATATGTGTCACCAACATAATCTAAATCTGACCAACCAATCAATCTCACCTTTCCTTCTTTCTTATACATGACTTCATAGTTCATAGTTCCTTTCAGGTATCTAAGAATTCTTTTAACAGTTGACAAGTTCATCTCAATAGGTCTCTCCATGTATCTATCCACTAAACACACTGAGTATGCAAGGTCAGGTCTGGTGGCAAGAAAGTACATCAAGCATCCAACAATATGTTTATACTTACTTGCATCTACATCTATGCCGTTTTCATCCTTCACCAATGTACTTTCGGTTACAATTGGATTGCAAACTATATTGCAGTTTCCCATTCCAAACCTTTCCAAAATCTCAGTAGCATACTTGCTTTGACTGATGAAAATTTCATCATCAATCTTCTTAACTTCTACTCCAAGGAAGTACCTCATCCTTCCTAGATCAGTCATAGCAAATTTCTTCTGCATTGACTGTTTGAATGATTCAAACATATCAATGCCATCTCCAGTGATATTAGATCATCCACATATAAGCTGACTATTAATATTTTCCCATTAGAGTTATGCTTCAGAAATAAAGTGTGCTCATGTGAGCATTTCATAAAACTTTCTTGAGCAAAGTAAGATTCTATCTTGCTATACCGTGGTCTAGGTGCATGTCTTAATCCATACAAGACTTTCTTCAACTTGTACACCTTGTTTGCGTCTTCTTTCTGATAGCCTAAGGGTTACTCCACATATACATCTTCAATTAGCTCTAAATGAAGAAATGCACTTTTAACATCAAGCAGATAAACTTTTCAGCCTTTACATGTAGCAATTCCTAAAATGGCTCTTATGGTGTCCCATCTTGCCACATGTTCAAATACTTCATTGTAATTCATTGCAAGCTTCTAAGCATATCCCTTAGCTGCTAATATGGCTTTGTACTTCTCAACTTCTCCTTTTTCATTCAATTTGGTATTATATATCCATTTGACACCAATTTTCTTGCAACCAACATGCAAAGTAGTAAGTTCCCAAGTGTTATTGCTTTCAATGTAGCTATAGTATGAAAGTAAGTTTGAGGTTCCTTTTTAAAATTAACAACATTTTAAGTTTGGGGTGGGGTACTAGTAGAACTTGGTAAAAAAAAAACACAAAAATGAAAGAAAAATGGTAGACTTAACAATAAAAAATTGCTCTACACAAAAACAAAAAATAAGAGCCATGGAATAAAAAATTGGCCTCTTCAAAATGAAAAAAAAAAATACAAAATGAATAATTAGTTTTACTAGTCATGTTGTTTTGGCAAAGAGATTGAAGGTTGGTAGTACTTTAATGTTTAGGGATCCATAGCGTGTATCTAACTCCAATTCTTTTGATTAGCATATTTTTCCAAATATATCTCACCTTAACCCAAGCCACTTTATAACTGTGAACGACCTCTAAAGTGTGCGTGATGATACTTGACTTTGAATGATTGTTTAGAATTTTTCAAGTTCTTAGAAAAATGCATTAACATGTTGATTTAAGCGGGCAAATGTCATGACCAGTCCCACTAACTTTTAGAATTTGTGAGGAAGAGAATAAGGAATAGGGTGTGGTTGAAAGAATAAGCTATCTTCTCTAAGTCTGCCCTGCTTGAGTGAAAGTTGTAAGTTAGTCAATGTTTGAGGTGGAACGAACAAGGATCTGAGCACCCACTCGGATAGGTATGTCAATTTTTAAATTTGTTCGAACTTTGACTTTTAGTTATTTCGTTACATATTTTAAACATTGTTCTTACGAACTGAGTTAAAGTCAGGATGAGTAACAATTTTAATATTATAAAGTTCAAATCAATTTTACTATTCAGTACCTTTTTGTGCTCAATATCATTCAACAGTATAACACGATTCTCAAGTTCGACACTCAGTTTTACCGTTTTAATTTTAGTATTCGCACAATTTGGTATAATTGCGAAAATCACCATCAATCGTCATTAACATGATAAAGGAAGACAAATTCAATAGCCATTATGCTATCTTTGACACCATTTCAGTTGCTCATAAACAAAATCAAAATCTTTTTCAATTGCTCTTGTGCTATCTATTTATGAGCCCAATATATTAACAAAATCAATATTGACACAAATCAATAGCGACCAAAATCTCCACCGTCGACACAAATCAGACCTCCGAGTCACTCTTTCTATTCTTCCGCGTGTCATACCATTGTCAACATTTCAATTATGCAGGTTGCATATATCTCTCTACAACAGAACATGGAAAACAATGGAGAAAATTGAGTTTTTTTTTCTTTTTTATTGCCAACTCTCTCTTCTACCCCCATTGTAACAGTCACGGCGTTAATACCAAGTACTCATTGAACACAAATGTTTCTAATAGAAATTTTAATATAAAAATATAATCAAGTAAGGTGATAGAAAACAATATTAAACCGAAATTGAAGTAGAAAATAACAACCTCACAACTACTGGTCTTGCATGCTAGAACTCCAAATACTTCAACAAGCCATGATTTCTATTGAGTGTATTTTTGGAGTCATGCATCTACCTTTGTTCCAATCTTATTTTTTTTATTTACTTTTGTTTCTCACTGTTTTTGTTTGTGGAGATGCCGAGATGTTTAAATCGAAAAATCGTCTGAAACTATCTGTAACCCGAAACAACCGAACCCGAGCAAACCGAGATGGCCAACAGACGGAATTGGGTGACAAATTCTCACCCACGGTTAACCGATTTTGCTTATTTTTTGGTCCGCCGCCGACCAAACCCGACCGTTGTCCACCCTAATAGCCATCATAGGAAATTACAAATTACAACATCACAAAAATAGAGGTTACTATTGAGATTGTTGGAATATTGGTGTAAAGTTGGAAGAAAATTGGAAGATTAAACACCAAGTAATTAATAAGACTTTGAGCTAGTGTGATG
>Ga0315914_1003313_pt1 | contig 24506 bp, 8 predicted proteins | sample MpolenodulesMG_FD_203920 | JGI IMG/M metagenome (GOLD analysis project Ga0315914, IMG submission 203920) | Medicago polymorpha root nodule microbial communities from Los Angeles, California, United States - elongated nodules | ecosystem: Host-associated > Plants > Roots > Nodule | place: USA... | reverse complement strand
TTTCATTTGAACTAGAAGGGTAAGATACACGGTGAATCTTTGTGAGAATGCAAGTGTCACATTTCAATTCAGATACATGTAAACCAGAAAATAAATAAGGTAATAAATGCTTCAAATAACTAAATGATGGGTGCCCCAACCGACGATGCCACAACGAAATCTGCTTATGCTTGGCGCCCGAAGAATGTTGCATTTGGTTAGCTTTTCCCGTGCTGAAATCGTCCATGTAATACAACCCCACCTTTTTAGTACCACGACCAATGATCTCCTTGGTGAGAATATCCTGGAGGAGACAGAAATGTGGATATATTAGTGCACAAAAATCTAATTCTTCAGTAGCCTGGCCAACAGACATCAATTTGTTTGACAAAGATGGAACAAGTAAAGTATGTGACAATGAAAGAGAAGGTGAAAGAGCAACAGTTCCAGCTCCGGTGACCGGATATATAACCCCATTAGCATTAACAATATTACTTCTCCTTGGTGGTGTAGAATTGATAAAGTCATTTGAATCATATGTCATATGATCGGTTGCACCAGAATAAATTATCCATCCATTGTAGTCAGTTTCAGTTGAACTAAGTAATGAAAAGCCAATGTTACCTGAATCACTAAGTGTTGATGAGCCATGATTTGGAGCAGGTCTGTCAAAAGATTCTGGTTGTGGCAGAAGTGATAGACGTGGTTCTGCATGTGCAATGGCAGCACGTCCTGACCCAATTTTGGCAGCAACTTCATGTGGTTTTCTCGACTTGTATTCATCCCACCAATCCGGATACCCGTGTAATTTAATGCAAGTCTCACGAGTGTGTTTGGCATTCCCACAGTGTGTACAACCCTCACTTTCAGATTGAGACCTTGATTTACTTGGCTTGCCACTGCCTTGCCCAAACTTCATATTAGAGAGTGTTGTCCTGTGACTTGCAGCTTGATCAGCACCTGCATTCCAACCAGGTCCGTGAGGCACTAATTTTAGAGACAGTGGCTGGTCAGAGCAGCTTGGTCCCGTACTTTGTCCAGTCTGTCAGTGCCCTCCCCTTGAAGCAAGCACAATACCGGTAGAGATGTCCACGAGCTCAGTCATCATCATGGTTTTTCGCATATCTTCTCTTCCAACAAACGTGTGTGCTTGTTCAACTGTCGGAAATGGCTTAATCTGCAGCACATCGCTACGAACGTTGTCCAGGTGATCATCTCGGCCATCAAGGAATGTGTAAACTCGATCCTCTTGAGTTATCAAATTGAATCTTCGAATATCAGATTCACATGTCATAAGGTTTGGTCGGCGAAAATCAATTTCCCTTCACAACCCTTGGAGTTTGTTGTAGTATGTCTCGATTGATCCTTGAGCTTGTCTAAGTCTAGTGACTTTTCGTTTCAGATCGTACACCTGGGAAGTGTTTGTGCCATCAAAGTATGTTATTGCAATTGCATCCCATACTTCCTTTGCAGTAGAAAATCGGATAAAATTATTGATCAATTCAGGTTCCATAGAGTTGATTATCCATCCCTTAACAATGGAATTTTTTCTCCTCCATCGACGGTAAGACGAATCTGTCAGTTCAGGTTGTGTAATGTCTCCATTGATATAGCCCAATTTGTCTTTGCCGGAGATAAGCATCTCGACAACTTGGGACCATAAAGCATAATTGGCATCATTCAACTTGATGTCGATCTGTGCAGTAGAAGATTCATTGATTGGTATTTGGGTATGTGTTTGGGGTTGTGACTGGGTTAGTATTTAGGTCAATTTAGAGGTTAGGTCATCAAGTATGTTGCTGGTAGAGGATTCGTTAGTAGATGGTGGAGTCTCCACAGGGGAAGTCATGCTATGTGTGCAGCTAGGTTTCTTAGTAAAGACCTAGAAAAAACCTGCGCTCTAGTACCATATCAAACATAGGAGGGTATATTGAACATGTATAATATTTCTTCTGTACACAACCTTCATACATATAGATCTAAATATTCTATTCTAGGAAACTATGAAAGTAAAACACATTAAAAGACAATCCCATAACATGAAATCCCTTACAATATGTAATTATATTAAATAAGGAAAATAGAATATCATTCATCTGTTATGCCAACTCACGGCAGCAGTTTTGACAAAGAATCAAGTCAAAAAACAAATTGAGGATCAACAGAGCAATACATTTTGTGATATGTGTATTGTTCATTCTAGAGTGATGCAGTGACGAGAATGACTATATTTGATAGTGTAGAAATGACATATGAAGACATCTTCGTATGAGAATATTTTTTAAATTTTTCTCTTTAAGTTTTTGTTCTATTTAGTTAGATTTATGTCCCGCAAACTTTTCTTTTTCTTTTTCATAAATAGAATTTTTTTTACAAAATTTTTGACGATTTTTTTGACATAATAAAAAAAATAAGTGGTTAATATAAACAACACATATCTAATAATTTATAATTAATCATGCCAAGCAAGTTGCTCGAAAGAAACATTATTATTAAAATATTATAGTACACAAGTTGATAATAATGCCAATCTATTAATTAAGTACTAATCATTTAAGGCTATTGTCTGCATTTTCTTTATCATCTTTGGTCATCATAACGGTATTTCTAATGACCCGCTATGATTTTTTCGCATTTATTTTCCAGACTAGGAATAAAATACTGTCAGCAAATTATTTTTTTATGAGCAAGTATAGTTAACAATTATCTTGACATGTAAGTAGCACTAATTTTCACGGTTATTTTAGTCGATCTAGTAACGTATGAGAACTCTTAATTTTTTATTCTTGAATATTTACTACTCTGTACTAGTTAGAAGGTGGTCTAAATGCAGTGTCATGGATTTCAAGCACGATGTTGTTTGAGGATAAAAACAAATCAACAATGTTTTCTTTAAAATGTTAATTGTATCTATGGGATAATTTCGTACATTTCATATATATTGTCAAATGTTCAAATCATATTTGAATCAAGCACCTAACTTATCCTATGTATCAGTCAAATCAAAAGATTATCCTATGAACTAATTAAATCAAGCACCTGATTTCTAACTTATCCTAAAGTTTAAGCTAAAGGTAACTTTGAGAAAGTCTTTTCATATGGATGCATATGTGAGTTTGTAGATACATATAAAGAGTTGCTACAATTTTGTCTAATCTTTTTTCCTTCTAATATTTATCTGTTGTTTAACCTATTAAGTTTATAATATTTTTTATCTAATTAATTAAATTACACTAAATTTTGAAATTATTAATTTATTAAAAAAATGGACAGGTAAATATTATATAATCATGTTAGTGTCATATTTAGTTTTTTTAGCAGACGAAATTAACATTTATTATTATTGAGTACCCAATAGAGATAGATAATGAGCTAAACTCCTAAACATGACGAACAAGATTTAAATTCTATTCCACTAAAAAAAGATTTAAATTCTAATTAAAAGAGATATTACCATCTAATATCCGACATATTTTTGAATAAAATTATTCCAATAAAAACTATAAAAAAATAAGTCGAAAAAATGGGAGACTTCGACTCTTTGATAAATAATACACTACTATTTTCTAGAAGAAAACAAATTTCAAAAATGGCTTACAAATGAGACAGTAGAGTGTCAATATAATGTTGCTAGAGCACTTGAGTTATTTTATCTGCAAGGTAGAGGACACGCTGGCGGCTGATGTGGACACTTGTTTCAAGTCTAGAAATGTTAGATAGGGATAGGTTACTGGAATGGAAAAAATACAGTGCATTCAACCCTATTTTTTTCCTTACTCATGGGACCAACGGTCCAAGGCTATTTTTTATGAACCGAATATTTACAACATGAGCTAAACATCTACCTCTTTTAAAAATAGAGTGATATTAACTAATATCCTTGGGATACTAGTTAAAAAAAAATATAGATTTCTTATTTAAAACAACAACTTCTTGACTTTTAAAAAGTTAAATACTTAATTACTTTTTCACAATTTTCAATACAATTTTTTTAATTTGATATTTTTAACTAGTGCCGCATGAGTACTGGTTAACATTTTCTTAAAAATATAATGAGTCAGTTTAGGAAGGGCAAACTCTTAGTTTTGTAAAATTGATTTTATTATACCTAGTAAAATTTTAGTGTTTAAACTAAGTGATTGAACTCATGTGATTAATGAACATTACCAAAAGATAAATTGTGATCTTGGTAGAACTCAAATTTGATTCATGGGTGAAACAATATTCTTCACCATACTATATTTATTTCTTTGTTGAATTCCAAATTATCAAGGACCTCTTCCTCTCTGAGAATCAGAGAGTTTGATACAAAAATCAAACTATAAGGTTTAGTTTAAAAATTGGAAACATTATAAGTTAGAAAGATATATATATATATATATATATATATATGCATGATTGATTGATTTAATTGATTTGTATTTGATTGATTGTTTTAACTATTGAAGTTCATAAGATATATGATCGGTGATAACAAATTGACTTTGTAATCTCAAAAAATAAAGTTCAAATCACGTATTAAATAGTTATAAAACGACAATTAATGTCACCACCTATTAATACGTCTTTTGTTCTTAAAAAAATATATATTAATACGCCTTTTGTGTCTAAATACATGTTGTAATTTGATCATATATTTTTTACTAATATATACAGACAAATATTATATAAATTGTTGTTCTAATTTTTATATTTTTTTTATTATAGTAAAATTAAAATATTAATGATGAAAGTTATTCATAGGCGCGCAATGCAACTGATAAAGAAAAAATCCACTGTCTAGAAAAAAAAATTCACTGTGCACTAGTCTCCCCTGCTGGGAGTTATGAAAATGACAGACTAGTAGTGTATTTGGCACAAAAGATCGACAGCAATACAAAGTCTTAATTTTATAATATTTTTGGATAAATACAAAGTCTTTTTGTTTAGGAAGGATAAATACAAAGTCTTAATTTGTACATTCATTACTATTACTACAATATTTGCTCTTGAAGGAGAAAAAAGGAGAAACTTTTAGATTTTTTATATATATAAAAAATGACTCTCTCCTTTATGTAAGTGGTAGTTATATAAATGGAGCTCTTTTTTCTCTTGCTGTTGACTTAACAGTATATAAAAAAAACTACCCATTTCAATTTATTTGGATTGACTTTTTCTTTTTAAAAATGCTCTCAATTTTCAATACAAACAGCACATATTACAAATAGATAAGAATAATTTAAATATTAAAAAAATGTGTAACAAACACGATATGAGTATATACATGTCAAGTTTGTTATATTTTATCTTTTAAAAAGTGTAACAAACTAGATGAATAAATATATACTCACTTTTTTATCATCACAATTACATCCTTAAACAATTTTTTCTATAATAAAGATTGTTGTTAGTATCATTCAAAAAATAAGAATTTAGATTTTTTTTTGTTATATTTTTGGTATCATTGAATTTGATTTGTTATAATTTGAAAGCAAAAAAATATTATATTTTTACTTTCAATCAAAATTAAAATTTCATAAAAAAAATACCGTTCATAATTTTCAAACGTTAACGTAATAAAAAGAGCAGAAATGTCCATCTTTTCGCTAGTACAAATAAAGTGAAATGATTTGATTTAGTGCGGTATGTTCAATCACTTGAATGTCGCTCCATTGGGTGTGTAACTCAGTTTTTTTTTTTTGAGGGAAGGGTGTGTAACATAGTTGACAACTGAGTTTTAGGAGATTGTATTCAATGTTTTTCTTGAGTCTTGACACATCTTGTTTGTAGTATTTATATAAAAGATGATATTTGAATAACTATTTTGTGATAAATATTAGACAATTTTTTTCATATTTCTTTGGCCGATTAAGAAAAATATAAATTTTTTGATACTCCAAAGTTGGTTATGTACATGTATTCTATAAGCAAAACTCATTTAAAATTTAGTATAATTTTCAAATAAATTAATATAAAAATATGACAAAACATTTAATATATTTTTAAAAAATGAAATATCACTAAATAATTCGATAATACGTACGTACTCAAATAAACTCACCTTAAGAAAAACATAAATGTGCTCAGAAACAGCATGACCAACTCAAATTTAGTTTGAATTGCTGTATTAAAATTGGATATTATTTTTCGTTTCAACTTTGCATGTCTATTCTAAAATACAAAAATGAAACGTGAGCAATATGATCAACAACTGATTGCCTAATCCGGAGGTCTCAAATTCGTAAGTACATTGCATATCATTCCTATGAATTAAGCTAAGTTGAGAGTGACATCTATATATCTATAATAATTCATGCAAATTGTTGAGTGTCCAAGATGGATCAATCAAGCAGTCTTCTGCATAATTGACTTCTCTATATACAGATTATTATTTCATAAAATAAACTGTCGTCCACTTAAGATATATGCACCAGTGCCATTTTAGAGTCAAGTCCAAATATTGCAGAAGAAATAGAAACCTTAAGCCAAATTCACCCTTTTAATTTCACCACTATGTAGCGGTCTCATACTCCAATATGACATCGATGCAAGAATATCCATCACCATATTTTAGAGGTAGACACCATGTCTATGCATGATTGGCTCAAGATATGCTAGTGATGTAGGAGGGCTTCTTTAATATTTTATTATTTAAGCTCAAGATATATTGTTTCAGTTTGTAAGTTTTGGCTAATTAGGGTCCGTTTGATGGTCAGGATAGGGAGACAGGATATGATAGATTAATCATATCCTGCTTAAATCTCATGTTCGATGCACCAAAGGAATAGGATAAAATAAACCATTTTCCTATCCTATCCTGACTTTCCTTTGTAATTTCTATCCTGAGTATAAGCTGGGTTAGAAATTATCCTGATGGGATTAGAAGATCATTACTTATTTATTATCTTGATATTCTGCCATTTTTAAAAATATTGTCATTTTTAAAATAATGATAGTATGTATTTTCTATTATAATTAATAACATGCCATTTTTACAATATTTAATTAATTATGAGAGCAATTTTTCATTTAATTATATTGATATCTTGTTTGTTATCATGTGCGCATCAAACACATGATAGAATTAATGTTTATCATGTCTTTATCACATCCTATCTCTATCCAACTTTATATCATATCCTACCTCTATCCTATCTTGACTATCAAACGGACCCTTAGGGTTTTGTTATTTCCCTATTTAAGTTTAACTGTTGTAGCCTCTACTTATATTCATTCAATAATATTTGAGAGTTCTCTCAATTTTTGGTGTATTCCGAAACCCTATTTTCACAGGTTTATTGCTTGCAAACTTGTTTCTTTTCAATCTACGTTTAGCGCTTGCTAGCTTACGCTTCCGAATGCGTCAGTTAGAGTATAATGTAAGGCGGATTTTAAGATTAAGAGGTCATTCTAATAATAATTTAATGAAATTACTATATTTTGTTAGAAAATAATATTTCAGATGTTTTAGAATGCAAAATCACCCTTCTAAATCAATTTTTTCTTCTCCTTCTATTTAAATAAGTGATTTTTCATAGAGATTTGATTTTTCTTTTGTGTTTGTCTGTGATATAGTCGTCTAAGAACAACAGTAATGTGTTGTCCGTCATCTTGGTGCGATGTTTTGATTACCCGTTTGGAGGCATAAATATTCTCCCTTAGAGTGTGCACGAGGGAGAATCAAACCTAAGACTTTGAGGAGGAATACACTCCAACGTCTCAAGCCAACACCACCATGTCAACTCAAGTAGGTTTAAATTATTATTAACTTCAACTTTGTCCTCTAGATGAAATCCAATTTAACCCATTTGAGTTGGTCTAGTGGTGTCGGTTTGGGACATTACAATGTGCTCCTCTTAAGGTGTCAAGTTTGATTTCGTCTAGTGTCAATTTTGGTGCGCTAAGTTCATACGAGCTATAATTTGGCTTTAAACAGCCCTCGTAAGTGGACGCTTGGGGATTAAGGGTCCATTTATTATAAATATTTTAATAAAAAAAAATCTATAATTTAGCTTTTGTTCTTGCCAAATAAAGTCTAATAAAATTAGTTTTTTTTTATTAATTATTAAAACTAAAATAAAACATTAAAAACAATTATAAACTTCTAGAAGAAAAAAAAATATAATTAACTTTTTTGAGAGGTAAATATAATTAATTTAAAACACATTAAAAATGTATTGTAAATGTAAATTATATTGTAAAAAAGGTGCGTTGACGTCTTACTTTATAGATATAAGGATTGAGATTTAAATATCTGACTTCTCAATTATTTATCTTAAAAGACAAATTTTTAGCCACTAAATTAGTTGACAAAATAAAATACGGTGACGTTTGAGAAGAATGACAATAAACATCAAAAGGTTTTGAATAAAAACTCTCACAATATGACAATAGCCAAAATTTGAAAATTAGTTAAAGAGTATAATTTTCCTGCACAGCAGTCGCCTACCTTGTTCAAATTCAATGGTTCAATCTTACATGTTCATTAGGAGTTGCCCACGTTGCTCAAAAGTTTGACTCACGTGCCTTAATTAATCTATGCAATTACCCATTTTACCAAAGAAATTAGAAGGATATTCAACTAGAGATTTATTTAAATTTAGGCGTTAGGTCCATTCTTTGATAAGAAGATCATAAAAATATTCAAAGACATCCTCTATGACCTTCCTTTTAACCACAGCCAAATTTGTACTATATTATTTTTTAATTCAAATGAATATTCATCCATTTCTCAATCTTTTTGGTCTTTTTGTTTCCCCTTCAATTCAATGGGTATATAAATGAACCAAGCCCCCAAATATCTACATTCAAACTTTAGACTCACCCACAGCCACAATTAGTTGTTTCACTATAAAAGGAAAAAACCATATATAGAAAGTGCCAAGTGATAAAGAGAATTTATTGAGTATTGTATCCAAAAATGTATTTTGATTCTCCTCTCTTCCAAAACCAAAATCAAAACCTTATGTACTTCCCTAATAATTTCTCTTGGGAACTAGAAGAAGATTTTGTTAACTTCTTTAGTGATGACATCAACTTCAACAACCACTCACAATCACAAACAAATGAATCATTATCATCAACGGAATCAAACTCTTCTGTATCCGTACTAAGCAATGAACCACTAGAAGTTTCATCTAATACATCTTATACACAAGTGATCAAAGGGACACAAACATCATCATCACCTCTACCGCCGCCGATTAAGGAAAGCAAGAAAAGAGCATTTAGAGGAGTAAGAACTAGGCCATGGGGAAAATTTGCAGCGGAGATAAGAGATTCAACAAGAAAAGGTGTTAGAGTGTGGATTGGAACATTCGACACGGCCGAAGCAGCTGCTTTAGCTTATGATCAAGCAGCTTTTTCAACAAGAGGTTCATTGGCAGTGTTGAATTTTCCAGTGGATGTAGTGAGAGAATCACTTAAAGAAATGGCTAGTAATTCTAAGCCTTTGGAAGAAGGTACTTCACCTGTATTGGCACTCAAAAGAAAACATATCATGAGAAAAAAGTCCAATAAGGTAAGTACAAAGAAAATCAAAAGTGAATATCATAGTGATCAAATTCAGATTGAGGCTAATATTAATTCTCAAAATGTGTTTGTTTTTGAGGATTTGGGTGCTGAATATCTGGACCAACTATTGAGCTTAACTTATTAGCTTTTTTATTTTTTACCTTGTCTAGTTTTCTAGCTTTTGGAATTTTTCATCAACTTGGAATTCTTAATTCATGATGACAGCAAAAATATTCTATTAGGATATTCCTCTTCTTCCTTCATCGTCATCATCATTACCTCATTTCTTGAATTTTTATTTTGCACTCTTGTTCTGTAAAGGAAATAAAAACTTTACAAAGTATGTAATTATATATATGTTTTAGGAAAAATATGATGTATTGCACACGATAATGAAATTTATTTCTTATTAAAGGATAATGGATTTTATATAGTTTGTCAGTTAATTAAAAAAATAACTAACCGTTTAAAAGTTATGGAAAAATACAATAGTAGACTGTAATCATTTGTCTTATTTGTATGGAACTCTTAAAAACAAAAATATTAATTTTGTAAACCTAATACACTTTGTTTACTATATAAAATAAAGAGATCGATATAAGAAATATATACTACCACGTAAACAATATAATATATCTGCACATCACATGCCGCCAAAATTCATGTCATTTACATAGCCCCCAGTCCCCACATAATTTATCTTCACCGATAATGTATAGTTTTTTTTTTTGTTGCCAAAATGCATAAATGAAGGTCATGCCAGTTGACTTGACTTGACTTTGCTTCATTCGATTAGGTACGGATGATCAAATTGTAATTTAAAGAAGGGTCTAGTCAACCAGTATCCTTAGGATATAAATAAAAAAATTATCTAGAAAACATAAGAGGTTACTTTTAATTAAATAAGATTACACAAATTTTTCATAATAATTTGCTTATTTTGGAAGCTTAATCAACTCCTTTGAAACACTAGTTAACATTCTTCTTTAAATAATAAATCAGAATTATACTGAAATAATCCAAATTAATGAGTTATTGATGAAAAAAATCTAAATCACTTCCTCCATTCTATTTTTCCTTTTGTTGGAATATCTGATATTGATACAAAGTTTCTATCAACTAGAGTTTTTTCATATGCATTGCAATAATGGTAATCGAAGTTATGACCGTATGTTTTAGGAGGTAAAATCTTTTATCTTTTGGATAAATTCATTGTTGGTCCCTCTGTTCTATTGTAAGTATCATATTTATGGGAAAAAAACCATCCTAAAATGAGTATTATTTATCAGTTTTTATATAATATTAAGTTTTTTTTTAACCTCTACAAAAATCACATAAATTTTTTTGTTTTTAAGCTCCTACATTTTTTAAATGAATTAACAGTGCCTCTACTACTTTTTATAGTACTGATAATTGCAATACTAGATCGGTTCCTCAAGAACAAATTTAATTAAATTTAATTAATGTAATGTGTTCATAATTGTAAAAAACTGTTGAATCATGTTATTTGGTTTCTTCACTTTGCTTGCAATAAGTCACTATGTATTAATTTTGTTGTAAGTATTTAAATAAGGGTCCTGCTATCCGGTGTCCCCGGGGCACAGGTTAAGCATACCATAAAAGGAAACTGTTTTTGATTTTATTATAAATTAATTACATAATTTCAATGCATTAACTACTATATAATTTTATTTTTCATATCCTTAACCAGTGCCCCGGGGACATTAGTTAGCATTTTCCTTTAAATAATTCAACATACTTTTTGGTTACTATATATGGTGGCAATAATCTCTTGTTTGGGCACTAATAAACTATCTCTTTTGTATTTATTCAACATACTTTATTGTATTTTGTTATGCTCTCCTATACACACCTTATGTTAGAGATTAGATATTTTCCTCTGTGGTAATATATCTCATTTTTGTTTTTTTTTAAAAAAAACTGTATGATTTTCTTCCGTACAAAACCTCAAATATCTATGCTATTTATTTAAACGCCAGGTATTAAACATTTTTTTTGGCAGGTATTAAACCATTTCAATAATAATAGTTTTATTTCAATATACTAGTGAATGATTGTCAAGGTTGTGGGCCATATTATTAATATTAGGTGCGAGGATACTCTGTCCCGCACAGATGTAATTAAAATGAATTTGTTTTTTCTGAACTAGTTGATCAATAAATCCAACACAGACGCCTTAAAAGTGGAATTGTAGACCCCTAGAACAATTATTATTTGTACTGTACTACTAATACTATTGATATCCAATTCCTTACAGTGCCTGAATTAGAGTGCCCCCACTAAACAAATATGATTTATATAGTATTTTTCAATAAATTATTTATATTTTAATTAAGTATAATTGGAAAAAGTCTCCATATTTAATTTATCTATTAATTAGAGTTTAAATACTGACACATATTTTAATTTATGGTTTTAATTTCATAAAAATGTAGAATTATAGTATCCTTAAATACTTTTTTTTGACATAATAATACCTAAAATACTTGTTAATTTTTGGTGACACTAAAATACTTGTTAATTTGAAATAGCAAAGGAAGCGAAATGCATCCATAAATGTAAAAATTTAAAGCACATTTTTCGTAAATTATTGTTGAAAGTTGAAACAGATATCAAATCATGCAGTGAAAAAAATTAGAACTTATTCAAAAACTCATTAAAAGTGGATGAATAAGTCCACGGAAGCATAACTCAGTTGGCAGAGACATGTATTATTATATGTAGGGGTCAGGGTTCGAACCTCAAACATCTCACTTATTCATCTTGAAAAATGTGATTTCTAACCACTAGACTACTTGACAAAAAAAAAGTGGACGAATAAAACTTTGAAGTACAAATTTGTCAAAGATATCGGAGACCGAAATTTAGAGCCTCTTCATAGAGTCCTCGGTAGAAGGACACTATGCACATATGTTTGACGAGGTTGAAAATTGGATCAAGCGCAAATAGTGAAGATGCATACAAGGATAGAGGAGATGTCGTTGGTTGTCGTAGTCTTTTTTGTGATTCGAATGGTAGAAGGATTAAGAGATATATACTTTAAGTTTATTGGAGCTTGTAGTGCCTTACATGCTGAGAAGATGGTACCATATATGGGCTTGAACATGACTTTGAGGGAGTTTTTTTTCCTCATCTTATAGTGAAAGTGATTCGGAGAACATCTTGATGAAAATGATTTTAGACTATTTCAAGTTCAACGGGAATATCCTATTTTGGTTCGCCGTGTCTAAAAGATACTAAAATTGAGTTGACATGTGCAAATCAACAATCCTTAGCACGAAAGAAATAGAAGTGTTTTGCATGTTTTGTAGACTCCTCATACATAGTGAACTTCAAATGCTATTTTATGATATTTATGGAGCTTGCATGCTTGAATGTGTTTTTTCAATTTCATAGTTTTTCCTTTCTTAGACTCTGCCCTCTTTTGTAAAAAAAAATTGCTACCATTTGTTTATTTATTGCGTCTTGCTAACTAGTGCTCTAAGGACAATGGTTAAGGATTCCATTAATAAAAATTATGTCTTGGAAATACAAGTCTTTACTTTTTTTTTAGCAATAATTATACCATTTTTCGATGCAAACTTACTTATTTTAATACTTTAACCAATGTCACAAGGGCAATGGTTAACATTCTCCTTATTTATTTAAGGGTAAAAATATAGATTATTTTTAAAACAAAATGGTCTTGGAATCATATTTAGGAACTCGATTAAGCACACATGATTTATCAACACCATACAACAACTACTAAAATTTGATTATCCACAAACAATTAATTTTCCTTTTAACTTGTTCAGAAAAACTATAACAATTTTTTTATTTTTATTTTCATAAATCCACTACCCCAAAAATAATTATATTTGATGCATTGTCAGACCCTTGCTATGGTTTGAGTGTGTTGTCAACAAATTTTGCATATCAAAGTGAGGTGAACTTGGAGTGGTGGTTTGGACATGAAGGTGAGTTGGCAGGTTGTTGTTATGTCAGTTTTAATGCACATTTTGTATAGAGCTAATATTTGTTTTATTTTTTTGTTGTTGAAAGAATGAGCTAATATTTGTTGTTAGCTCTTGTTTGTATAGTGTACATTCTTGTAAACTCTGTGCTTGAGTAATTTTAGTATAATTTTCTTTTGCCTTTACAAGAAAACATTTTTATTAAATTCCGGAGTTATAAAAAATCAAGATTAAATATATTACAATTATTTTTCCAAAAAGTTATTTCATGAAGAATATATTTGAATTTAATGAAAATTTAAGCATAGGTACTTCTTATATTATGTCATTTTTGGTTCAAATATCTTTTATTTATTTTTTTCATTGGATCTAATTGGTTTGGTCCATGATTCATTCCATTTCTTTGAACTATTTCTTTTCCCACCTCCACATTTCTTAGATGCTCATAGTTTTGTCTGAATTTTGAAATCCAGGCGGATCTGAAAAGGGAAGAGGAGCTGGAAAAATTAATAGTGTAATCTTTATAAAGAGTGAACTTTGGTGTAATGTTGTTGGCCAAGTCCAAATATTTTTTTGGTTATAAAGAGTGTTGAAACGAGGTTCTTATCACTCCTCTAAATTATATATTAAGTGTTGATAAAATATTAATAAAGTCTAAAAACATGGAAGCTATTTTCATTTGTGTTAATAAAAAGGTAATAGAAATTAACAAATCCCCACCTATTTCGTGCATTCAAAGTTCAAGCACCAAACGTCAAAAAAAGAAGATCAAGTACCAGTATACAAACAAAAATAGAACAAGATAAATGGATTGAAAAATTGACAAGCTACCTATAAAGAAGTTGAATAACGCAAGGATAATGCCAGATTTATAAAGATCATACAAATTGACAAATGACTCGTATCATTTTCTAAAACATTTGATCCTTCTTACCACCACCCTTTTTATCATGTTTCCAGTTGCCTCCTTTTCTTTTTCCTGTATTGGACATATTTTTTCCAGTGTCATGACCTCTTGTCGGTGTTGACTTCAACAAATGCTTCACGTCGAGTATGCCATTTCTAAATCGACCTTCACTTAACTTCAAACCTCTGTCCTCTGGTTTCTGTTTTCCAGCTGGTTTTTTACTGCTGCCACCACCATCCTTTCCCCCAAAACGTCCTAGAATCATACGCTGAAAGGCACAAGTGGTACATATATAAGGAATTATAAGAAAGTAAGAGTTGTACAAACAAATAAAGAGGAGGGTGATAGAATTAGTTGCCTCTTGGAGCATTTTTTCCTCCCTCTGTTTTTGTTTCTTCATCATTGGTCGTGCCACACTTAAAGGTAATCTTTGATTCTTGAGGGGCTGAATAAGAGCAGATGAAACACAGTGAGTTGTGCACTGAGCATTGTGATAATACCATTTGCAAATAGAACACGATATAATAAATAGAGCATCAATAAATAGACCTCACCTTCCCACCAAGGGAAACAACCTTCCTATCTTCAACCTTTTTGCGCTCTTTCCATGTCATATGCGAGTTGCCTAAGATATATTGCAATGAGTACATTATAAAAAAGAAGGTAACAAACCAGGTGAATATGCTTACCATAAATTATTTAACTCCAACACCCCAAATTTAAAATAATGAAATGAACAAATATCTTGTACTTAGCATTCAAACATCCAATTCAAATTCGTTCTTATCATTTAAACATCTCATAAGCAAAATCATAGTGCAGAAACGTCATTGATCATATATTTGAGGTGCATCAAAAACAGAAAACAGATTCAATGAGAAAATAGAGAACATTCAATGGGAAATAATTTCAAAAAAAAAGAGGTATAGAAAATACTGAAGTTTTGGACGTCTTCCATAATCTTCCTGATGTCCATTTCATTTTCCTGCTTATTGTTATGTTCTCTTGGAGGTCCACGTCCATGAGCTTGTTTCTTCTTGTACATCTTTCCCATAGTTACTGAAATTGAAAGAGAGAAGATGTAAAGGGAAACCCACAAACAAAAACAAAACTTGAAATTGCAAACACATCAGAAGAGCAAATGGTTCAAATGAATGATTTAAAAGCTTGGACCTCTTCATACATGTACTACGACAAAATGATAATCATCTTCCTGACTAAATAGAAATAAGCATATAATGATACTGATATTGATAGATCCATGTGATAGATACATACAGCACCATTCAACTACTAGATTAAAGGAAACAATCAACTAAGGAGATTATCCCTAAAAGTGAAATAAGGTGCCAAGTATTTTGACATCGATCGGTATAACTGCACATATTGTGTTTGACTATATGAGAATCGCTTCTTTCTATTTCCCCCTTCTCATTTTTACAATAGCTTAGGGATTAATGCAATACAGTATAATCAATAAATTAACTTAACATATGCAGACACAACATCTAAAAGTTATGTTAGTGATTTTATGCTTTATTATTGGGATTTGGAAAATTCTAAAAACTGACTGGATTTGAATATAGTAGAAGCAAAAGGCAAAGGAAACGAGATAGATGGACAAGAACTTGTTACTTTAGACCCTAAAGTGAGTCGTAAGGTCCAAAAGGGCATATGATTTTCCATTTGCCACATTACTAATAGTGACCCGTTAGTCAACACCAACCACATTCAACCACCATCAACTCCAATTCAAATCATTACTTTACCATCCACCACTGAACTAATTGTGACCTATTGCTCAAACATCAACCGCATTCAATATCAATCTTATAACACCCCAAGATTTTATCTATAATTTCTCTAGGAATATTGTAAATTGATACCGGCCAATTAATAAATATATCCAGCAATTTCAACCTTTAGTTACAAGCTTAAACCACCGTTGGAATTTGAATAAACTTAACTAATAAGGTAGCTCAAGTTTACTTGGGATTGTACATTGTTCGTCTCCTAAATCTAAATAATATACATAATTTCCTAACTTGAAGTAGTTCAAGAAACTCCTAACAATACATAACAAAAGTTTACGCTCAACAGCGTAAATCAGATTTAAACTACAAAGAAGATCATTAGATCATGATCTAAACATAATTTGACAGAAATCCATAGCAGAGTTATTCATTGGCACCTTTTATCTTTGTGTATGTGTTCATCTGAAAATAATAACAATGGGGGTGGTGAGGTCTACTTATTTCAGTGGATTTCTACTAACTTTATATCTCTTATCATCTAATCATCAGATACAGTGTAATCGTAATTCAAGCCAACACTAACATTAATGCAAAAATCATAAGAGGTTCCATACAACTTTGCGCAATAATATTTTGAGCATACAAATAGCAAGTTATATAGTTTGTTTTTCTTCTTTTGATTTTCTTCTTAACATGGATAAGCCGGACGTGAGGACATCCAACTTATCCACCTGTCGGTAAGGCGTTAGATGTAATAAACCAATACCTTTCCGACTCTTCTACTCACGTTCAAATGTGACTTGTGTCATTTGACCCTTAACAACCTATATTCTTGGTTCTATTAGTGAACCTAATCTATTTACACATTTATTTTCACACATAGTTCAGATTTCATATCAACAAGTACCTGTCAGAATAATCAGTTGACAGATACTACAGTATACAATATATAGGCAATAATTTATCCATTGTTCGTCTATTAACCTGTCAATCCATCCAGAATATGGAAAATAGTACATGAGGTATGAATAAGTATATAAGAAATTTTGTTATAAAGACCATTCTTCTACTCCCATAACTCTCTCATTCCTCCTTATACTAGTTATCTGAAAATTCACTTTCCTCTATTTCTGAACCTTCTTTTCTACAAAATTTCTTGTACTAATTCTCTTTAATTTCTCACTGAAACTAACAGTGGTTTATCAACTCCCAAATCATTTTTCCACCTATCTTCATCTAACTCTTCCATCAATAACAGAAAAACCAATAATCCAATCCCTAAGAAACCATGATGAAAATTAACAGAAAAATCCATAATTGGAAATCTGGAAACATTAAGCAAATCGAATTCGAAGCAAATACACTACCGAATACAGAAATGCAAAGTAGATACATTAACATTTCGACAAAAAAGTTTAAGAATGACATACCTTCGTTTGATTTCAATTCTCCAGATATTGTGTTCTTCCCTACCTTCGTTTGATTTCGATTCCTTTGCCTTCGATTTGTTTTGCAATGAACCAAGATTAGTGGTGTTCGATCTGTTTCGATTCCCAATCCAGAAACCCTAATTCCAACATCCAAATCGTCGTGTTCAAGAGAAAAGGAAATCAGGGTGTTTGGTATTTTCGCAATTGTATGATAAGCCCAGGGTATTTTTGTCACTTCACATGCCCTTTTGCTAAGGGGTGTTCAAATCCAAACCGATCCAAAATAAAACCGCAAACCGATCCAAAAAACCGAAAACCGCAAAAAACCAAATATTTTTAGATGTGTTTGGATATTGTTTTGAAAAAACCGCTATGATCGGATCAGATTCCAGATGACCTTTTCAAAACCGAACCAAACCGAGTCCAACAGCAAAAATAGATTTTAATACTTATTTATTATTTTATTAGTATTATATATTATATTAATTTAATCTATATTATTACTATTTCCTCTATTTCAAATATAATCAATCATTTTCATTGTGTAATGTTAACTTTTATAATGCATTTGTGTTATCTTTTGTATCAAACCTATTATTTTACTGTGTATGTTTAATATTAATATTAATAAAAAAATTGCATGCTGCACTTTAGATGTTCAAAAACCGATCCAAATTAAACCGCATATATTTGGATCGAATCGGATTTTTTTAGAATAATCATCCAGACTGAACCGCACATGATTTTTATTTTGGATCGGTTGACTTTTCCCCTCAAAACCGATCCAAACCGGACCGCGAACACCCTTATTGAGCCACTTGACCATCAGTGTTGACACGTTTGCAATTTAGTGAGGTGACAATGATTATCCGGAGGGAGGGATTAAATTTAGTGATTAAATTTTGGAGTGATGATTTAAAATAATTAAGGAATATAGTGACCAAAAATCAAACGAGACCTATTTGCAGGGATTAAAAGTGTAAATAAACCTATGAAAAATATTCATACATCATTTTCTTTTGATTTTACCATTTAGATCTTATAAGCCCGTATTTATGGTACATCGATGGTGTCTCGAATATGATATTTTTTTTTTTGACAAAAGTTAAACGATATTCATTCATTCAAATTCTTAGTATACATCAGATACAATGACATGATTATCAACGCTAAAAACGTAAATGATGAATATGCAAACAAATTCACAATACGCAAGTTAATAACATGTAACGACAAAATGCTTACAAATAGTATGATAAAATCTAAATCACTAAAATACTCATGTTTTCGGATCTGCAACGTTGAAACCCAAGTCATTGATTGAATCTGTGATTGACTGAAACTGATCTTTCAATAGGAATAAAATGAACACCGCAACAAGACAAAAAATCAAACAGCGCCGCACAAGACGACGAACAATACGACGTCGCACTCAAACAACGACATCTAGAGAAAACACAAAAGAAAAACTCGATACATGTAGAATTCACTTATTTAGATTGAAATAAAGGAGGAAAAAAAGATGCTGAGGCGTGATTCTATGTCAAAAATGACCTAAAATCACCACTCCTTGATGAGCGAAAGAGAAAAGAAAACTTAGAGAGAATGTGAAGTTTCTCTCACTAAAAAACTAGAGTTATTTTTTATTCAAGAATTTTTCTCGAATGTGATTCCCAACAATAGAAGAAACATATGAAAAACAAAAATAAAATAAAAATAGTCAATAAAAAAATACACATGTCCCTAAATAATCACCGTGATAAATTTACTTGTCTCTTTTATAAAACTATTAAATACCCATTGTTTGTTCTATACATATGAAGAAAAATCCAACACAAAAAAAAATTACGTGAAACTAAAAATAATAATTATGGTAAAAAAATCAAAAGTGATAGGAATTTTGGAGTTTTTTTTTTTTGCCAAGTTTGTTTAAACAAAAAGAAAACGTGTAAACTTACAAGTACTTGGATGAGATACAAAAGATTTCTTTCAATTTAATCATATAGTCAGAGATTTCAATTCAACCTTAAAAATACATCATGTTAAAATAGTTTTGTCATCTATTATAATTTTATTCGAATAAAAATTAATCTTTGTTGTTTCGTGCAAAGATACTCAACTAAAAAAAAAACGTGTAGGTTGAATAATATCTACGTTTACGTGTGTGAATGGAATATAAAAATTTCAAACTCAAATGAATATTAACTTTGAATGAAAAAGTAGTAAACCGAATGACTTACTAATACAAAATTTCAAACTCAACTGAATATTAAGTTTGAATAAAAAAAAGTATAGTATACCGTATGAGTTAATAGCATACATACAGTTGTTAATGGGGTCCAATTGATGGTCATCAACAATCATCATGTCATTCTTTCAAAAAAGAAAAAAAATCATCGTGTCATAGACGTAAGAGCTATAATATAAAATGTGTCTCTTGTGTGTATGTTTGATATTATGGTGATATATTATTATGTCAATATTACAATGATTTATCACGCATATGGTATATATTAATTTGAGTCGGTTCGCTAGGCTAACAGAACACGCATTAGAAGGGAGTATATGCGGGTGGAATATTTTGTTTGTTATGATAAGCTAAGCTCACATTTATTTCTTGCATGTGTTTTTAGTTCACTATAAATTGTTGTGTCACTCCCTCCATCTATTTCGCTCACTCACACATTAACACCCTTCTTTATCTTTTAACTTCTTTCTTCTTATTCACTCTTCTCAACATTTCTAACTTCTTCTTCTTGCACTCTCTCTGGTTAGTTACACAATCCCTTTTTTCTTTATCATATGCATCATTTCACAATGAATGACCGTTTCTTAACATATGTTTTATGTTTAACATCAATGATGCACGTGTGCATGTGTTACTGATTTGATCTCTATTATGTTTAACATCAATGATGCACGTGTACATGTGTTACTGATTTGATCTCTAATTATATATGTTTGATTCAGAATCATTTTGGATTTAAGATTCATGTATTTTTAACCGAATCAAATCACTGGTTCTTGTTTTATTCTTGATATAAATCCAACGAGTTTTTTTTCTTCTTGATTTCTTAACATGTATATCTATTTTTGTTTGTTTCTGTTATGGTGAATTTTGTGTATCTTTTGGATCATAAAACCGATTTGTGTAACATCAACTTCGTGCATGTTTGGACTCACAGTGACTTCTGCGTTGGCTGACAGTGATTTAAATCACAAATTTATCGTGATACCGAACGTACATTTAATTTAAAATCTAAAATCTATGATTGCTTTGAAAATTTGATGTAGTTGTAGCATGTTCTGTACTGAGTACTGAATTTAATATTATTCTATTTTTAACCTCTTCATACTTACCAGGGGATACAATTATATATCTATTGGTTGATTTCATTAAACAACATCCTCAATTTGTTATGTGGTGTTAAAATTCGCGATATTTCTAACTAAAATATTCCATACTTTGTCAAATCCGACTCTTGGTTTCACTAATGCAGGAATTTGGTTCTTTTGGCTTGAATAGTCATGGCTAAGGATCAAATTCAGGTGCTAAATGCGCTTGACGTGGCTAAAACGCAATGGTACCATTTCACTGCAATCATCATAGCTGGTATGGGATTCTTTACAGATGCATATGATCTGTTCTGTGTATCCCTTGTTACCAAGTTGCTCGGTCGCATATACTACCACGTTGATGGTGCGGCGAAGCCCGGTACATTGCCTCCCAATGTATCAGCTGCTGTGAATGGTGTTGCTTTCTGTGGAACACTTTCAGGACAACTTTTCTTTGGCTGGCTTGGTGATAAGATGGGCAGGAAAAAAGTCTATGGTATGACCCTCATGATGATGGTTATCTGTTCAATTGGTTCTGGTCTTTCTTTCGGACACACTCCAAAATCTGTCATGACAACCCTTTGCTTCTTCCGGTTCTGGCTCGGGTTTGGTATTGGTGGTGACTACCCTCTTTCGGCTACCATAATGTCGGAGTATTCTAATAAAAAGACTCGTGGGGCCTTCATTGCAGCAGTCTTTGCCATGCAGGGTTTCGGAATTTTGGGAGCTGGTATATTTGCAATCATAATTTCATCTGCATTCAAGGCCAAGTTTGATTCTCCGCCTTACGAGGTTGATCCAGTTGGTTCAACTGTTCCCCAAGCAGACTACATTTGGAGGATAATTGTAATGGTAGGAGCACTCCCAGCTGCAATGACTTACTACTCGCGGACAAAGATGCCAGAAACTGCTCGTTATACCGCTTTAGTTGCCAAGAACACAGCGCAAGCTGCAGCAGATATGTCTAAGGTTTTGCAGGTTGAGATTGAAGCCGAACCACAGAAAAAGGAGCAGGAAAAGGCTAAATCATATGGCTTGTTCTCAAAAGAGTTCATGAGTCGTCATGGACTACATTTACTTGGTACAACAAGCACTTGGTTCTTGCTTGATATAGCATTTTATAGCCAAAATCTCTTCCAGAAGGATATTTTCAGTGCAATTGGTTGGATCCCACCTGCACAAACCATGAATGCACTTGAAGAGGTTTACAAAATCGCAAGAGCTCAAACACTTATTGCTCTATGCAGTACAGTTCCAGGCTACTGGTTTACAGTGGCTCTCATTGACAAGATAGGAAGATTTAAAATCCAATTGATGGGATTCTTCTTTATGACTGTCTTCATGTTTGCTCTTGCCATTCCATATGATCACTGGACTCATAAGGATCACCGAATCGGATTCGTGGTCTTGTATTCATTGACCTTCTTCTTTGCAAATTTCGGGCCTAATGCTACCACCTTTGTTGTGCCAGCAGAAATTTTTCCTGCTAGATTCCGTTCTACCTGCCATGGAATATCATCCGCGTCTGGAAAGCTTGGGGCTATGGTTGGTGCGTTTGGGTTCTTGTACTTGGCACAGAACAAGGACAAGAGTAAAGCAGATGCAGGGTACCCTGCAGGTATTGGTATGAAGAATTCATTGATTTTGTTGGGATGTTGTAACATTTTGGGGTTCTTGTGTACTTTCTTAGTACCCGAGGCAAATGGAAAATCTTTAGAGGAAATGTCAGGTGAGAATGATGAGGAAGTCGGAAGCAAAGAAGATGTAGAGAAACCTCATGCTCGCAACATCGGCACTGTTCCATAGATTTAGGTTATGTAGTACTGTTCCATAGATTTGGTAGGGGAGCACTTAAGCTTTTCCTTCTTCTCTTCAAATCTTTCCGTCAAATTTGCCGGGACATTATCAAAGAGGAACTTAGGAACCATTAGTTCTGCCAATAATGGCAATGCTATAGTGTAACCATTTGAGTGTAGAGTATTTGCTATTTCAATAAGCAGTTTTGCAAAATGACTTAATTTTTTATGCTTGCTTTATTTAACTTATTTACTCCTTATTGTTTCAATCTTTCTTTTTCTGAGGTCTCCAAGGAAAACATTAGTGTCAGGGAATTTGTGTGATTGAAATTGAAATACTCAAGAAAAAATTACTCGTGTGTTATTATTATTTATCACAATGGAGCTAGATAAATAGTACACATACCATAATCCTTTTTTTTTTCTTTTTTTTTTTTGTATTTATATGACTATCATTGTTTAGAGTGAGTGTTTTGTACTTGCTGGTGTGAATACAAACAAAGAGGATATAATTTTTTAGTAGAACAGACCCATAATGTTGACTCTTACACTACTAGAGTGTACTAGTTGCAATTTTAGTCTGTTTCTTGGCGTTGCTTTCAGCAAAAATGGAATTATATGCATCGAAAGTGTTCTTGATTGTTGAAATTTAGAAGCAGAAAATGTAGTGGAGGACTTTTCAAGCTCACTAACATGTGAAAATTGATCTGTGATTCTATTTTAGAAACTTTTCACCGTTCAACACATCAATAGTAACAGTACATGAATAGTGGTGTTGTTTGATATGAAATGTTGAAATCATAACCCCATTTTGTAGTCATTGAATTTTTTGCAAAAATTGTCATATGAAACAATATTTAATATTTGATGGTGACAACATTATGATTGTTGAAAAGGCTCTGCTCACTCTAATTTTTTTTTATTTTTTTATTGTTTTGAACTCGCCAAAGGTCCAATCCATCAATAAAACTTTCTCTAAAACCCAATTATTTTTTACGAGTAAACTCTGAGTTTGTTTAGAACAAATGTGAATCAAGTGTTGATCTCTTGAACCGAATAAGACCGTTACGGATGACATTCAAACTCAAATTTTTTGAACAACGACTTTAATGTTGAGGATTTTTGTTTATCCTTATCAAGGATTCTAAGTTTATCTTTTTCTTCATCTACTAGTTATATATTATATATTATTAGGGACATATAGGAGCATTCATTAATGAATCTATCTATAATGTCCAAATTTATATCACTGTCTTTCAATTAGTAGGCATGGTCTCAATTTGACTTTCAAGCAAGTTTATGTTGAATTACGAGAAGTCTGAGGATTCACATTGAGTCAAGAGCAAGCACACAAGTAAATTGGACACTGTAGTTTAATCTAAAATTTTAAGGCATTAAGTTTATAGATCTTGTTACTTAGATATTGTTCAACCTTCATTTTTTCAAACAATATGGGACTTCCGACTTGCAGTTGCCACACAACAGTCTTCCCCATCAAGTGAGTCATCAATTTAGTATGATGTCATACATGAGTCATCAATTCATTTTGTTCCCCCTTAATAAGAGTCTATTTCATCCACATATACCTGTATTATCGTTGACACCCACCACATCAATGGGACATGCCGCATGGCCGCTATGGTCAGAAAGACTTTCAACACAAAGAAACCCTTGTCGAACCATCAACTTTGATACAACAATTGGATCATGAGCAGAGTCTAGGGATCATCCATATTAGATTAAGAGCAACCACACAAAAGAGTTGAACACTACATCTTAACATATATATATATATATATATATATATATATATATATATATATATATATCTCAGG
>Ga0315914_1003310_pt1 | contig 24522 bp, 15 predicted proteins | sample MpolenodulesMG_FD_203920 | JGI IMG/M metagenome (GOLD analysis project Ga0315914, IMG submission 203920) | Medicago polymorpha root nodule microbial communities from Los Angeles, California, United States - elongated nodules | ecosystem: Host-associated > Plants > Roots > Nodule | place: USA... | reverse complement strand
GCTTTACAAAAACGACGTCGTTTTGGATTTTTCAATTAAAAAAAAAAAGAAAAAACTGAAATTAGAAAGGTCAAAAAAGGGTAGAAAGACTCCAAAACCTCACTTCCTCCATTCACTCCTCTGTTTTCATGTTTTTTTTAAATTATTATTGTTGGTTGTTGCTAATGACAATAATAATTATATAAATTAATCTGATTCAATCCGATTAAATTTATAATAATTAGCCTATGAAATTATTATTGTTGGATAGATTTTTTTATTTTACAGGTGTCATTATTTTAGTTTTTAAAGTGACCGAGTCAATCCGATTTAATCCAGTTAAATAACTATATAAATTTAATCTAAGACCGAGTCATCTAACCGAGTCATCCGAGTGGTTCTGGTTCAGTCATGCGGTTCGACCAATGACTCAGTGGTTCGACCAATGACTCAGTGGTTCGACCATTAACCCAGTGACCCAGTACCCCTGCCAAGTCGATGACCGAGCCGAGTTTTAAAACTATGATTCAATCCATTGAATTTGAGATGTTCTTTGGACATTTTATTTTTGGACCTATTCTAAGTAATAAATAATAAGAAAATAACCTAAAAAAAATGAAATAAAAATAAAAATAAAAATAAAATAAAAGATGGAAATAGAATAAAAATAAAAATAAAATAAATAAAAAGACTAATAATAAAGTAAAAAAGCGGAGCCGAGAACAAAAAATGAGGTATTTTAAAATACGTCTCTGCCAAATTTTTCTCTGAAAAGTCAGAATATTCCGAATCAAAGGACATGTGATAGTAAGACCTTAGGTCAAAAATTGGGGTATGACAAAAATGAATATGACAAGATACATAGATTTTTTCTTTACTGGACAAATATAAGTTAGTTCTATGGAGTAAAAGAAAAGACTCCATTGATTACTATGTTCTTTGAATAGAGAAATATTAGCAAGTTATTGGTTCCCTTAGTTTTTAGAGTTTGAACATTAAACATCCGTAAAACTCCTATGGTGTCCTTAGTGAATCATGAAGTTAATTACGCTAGACAATGATCATGTCATGTCCGTAAATTTGTAATGGTGAAAGTAAATACAACGGCCAAACTAATTTTAAAAAAAATACGAATTTGATAAATAAATAAACAATAAAAAATAAGAAACTTGTTTATATTTTTATGGGGTAGTATCCAAATTTGTCCTTGAAATTGTATCGATCAAGTCTTTTATATTATTGATAATTGAATATATGTTTAGTATTACAGCGAATAATCACAACTACAGACTCATGATTCTGATAAACCAACCATGATATCAAATATACACCAAAATAATTTTTGAAATTTTACATTTTAATCAAAAAAATTATTGAAATTTTTCAAATTTAAAAATAGCACTTGCTCCTTATTTATAAGTGATAATCAACCCATGGATTCGATTGGTAGATCTTAAACAACTTTGAATTCAACGTTAATGCTCCTTTTTTTCTTTTCTTTTTTAACGTTAATGCTCTTGAATAGACAGAAATTTGGATAAGAAAAGACGACAATGTTCACCAAATCAAAATCAAATTAAATAGGTTTCCCTATGTATTTCTTCCTGTATATCATCAACAATGGCAATAACACTAATAATTAGTCTGCTCATTAAGCATTTCCATAAAAGACAATGCCCTGCTGTTTTCGTTCATAGAAATAGACTGGACTTCATCATATAAATATAACTTGATGTTCAGATGCCTGTTAAGCTCAGTCGAGTCGAGGGGAGGGAGAATACTCAGGATAGCTTGATGTTCATCATATAAATATAACTTGATGTTCAGATGCCTTGCTTCCATTCGAATTCTTATACATCCTTTCTTAAAAAAAATACAATATCTAAAATAAACAAATAAGACTAACTAACATTCATCAAATCTCAAAGGGTAAAATACAAACAATGACCCGTGGACCATTCTTTTTCACAATCCTTGAATCTGAGGTAAAACATCAAACGTGCTCTTCTTACCAATTACATTGATACAACACGAGCCTTGTACATGATTATATATGCCATATGCCAATCACCTAAACACAGATGATTAAACATTTTTTCAATCATATCATCATATACAACAAATTTGAAATGGAAAAAAGGTGGTTTTTAAATTTCCATATCATTAAAACAAACTGTCATGAGTTGGCTAATCCTTGGAAGAAAAACAGTGGTACTATTTTTTACTGAATGCCAACTCATGCAAGGCTCAATTAAGGTTAATGACTATATAAATATTATATTATTCTTGTCAAAAAAATCTCACCTCCTCCAGATAGTCTAGTGATGTCATCTTGAACTCTAGGTTTTGGATTGTCATCATCAAACTCTATCCATTTCCCTGCCAACAAGTAACATATATAGTGATTAACTATGACATATAGTCACATACCAGATAAACAACTTTGTTTACAACAACTAACCGTTCTCTTGCTTGACCCAGCCAACATAATGTCCTGAATCAGCACTCCTACCCTTGTGGGTCAATACAGCAACCAAATCATAAACTCCAGTCATTTGTGTTTTTTTTTCACCTATAGACAGAGAACAGATAGTAAAAAACGGGAAGAAAAAAAATATTGGTAATCAAAACATACAACGTAGAAAATGTACTAGGTTTTTACCTTCCTCCATTGGAGCAACAGATGGCTCCCCTCCTCCATTTGATGACCCCTAAATTAATGAAAGAAACACAGTATAAGTGATCATTGCATTCTATTTATGCACATTCGTGAAATGTGGAATGGGATTCCACGACATACATATTCTTGAAGTATTGTTCTGTTGCGCATATCACACTTGAAGCATTAGGTCATTTCAAATTTCAAATGCCCTACTTGAAACATATAGTTGTCTATCTATTTGCCAAAGTATTTAAAAGGGGATTAATATACTCTAGGAAAAAAAAAATATCAATCTTACTTCATTTAATAACTTCCGATAAAATGTGCATTTAATAAATTCAGCTGTTGAATTGAACGTACACATCAAGTAGACAAGTGTACAAAATTATGTAAAATCTAAAATTGATTGAATACCTTTGTCACGCCAAATATTAAATTACATACTAACTCTGCATGTTTAATATATATTAAATCTGGCATATATGATCATCATGTTGATACCACAAGATTCACTCGGTGAATTTGCTAAATTCGTTTTCTACAAAAAGTCATGACTGGAGGAATATCAACATTACTAATTTTCTAGAGTAAATGGATTTTCGCCCCTAAATGCACAAATGTTCAGTTTTCTTTACATAGCACCATAATGCAAAAAATGTTGCTAAAAACGGAAACTGGTTTGGTTTGAAAAGAGAAATATTTAGGTGTATACAGGTTTAATTTAACAACACTGATATTTTTGTTATTTTTTAAACATCAGAAGTTTTGTTGTAAAGAAAGAATACATATCATTTCACGGAGCGTGAAATCCCAACCCCACCACTCGAAAGGTAACGGGATTCAGTACCTCCCTTTAAAAACAGGATTCAGCATTGGATGAAATAACTATTCCGTACTTTCATCCCAGAAACCTTGTAATCAGGGAATGGAATCACCATCATAACTACATGATGTTAAGTTTAGTTGTTTCCGTACCTCGGCATCAGACATTTTTACATCATTTTCCTTGGGAACAGAGCTTTTCTCATTCACTTTCAGACCAAGCTTTTTGCCTTCTTCGTCTCTTAGGAACTGTAGGCACAACATGCACAACAAAAATATAGACCCGCACATTTAACTACGGAAACATATCACTATTACAAACAACCATCAGATTTTCAAGTGTCAAAACAGAGTGGATACCTTTCTAGGAGCTTCTAATTTCTTTTTAAGATCATCAGAACAAAGATCGTAAACATCCAACTCCAGAGGATAATCTACTTTCTGACATAACCAAACACAGTTGCATTAAAAAATAAATTGAGAAAGCAAATAAAAGGAAATTTGTTCCATCCCAACTGTATCCAAAAAAAAAAAAGACAGATAGAAAGCATTACTCGCAAAATCTTAGCCTTTTGGTTTGATTCCCTCTTCCAAAAGAAACGGACAAACTGAACAGTCAAGTACCTTGAAAACACAAAAGTTGAAACAACTCTCAGAATTGTATCCTCGAAGAGAAATTAACTAGCAAGAAACGAAACACAAGATCTTCATCTAAACTACCATGAAATCAATATTTTGAAATCCAATTTAGCCAAAAACCACACCAATATTTTGATTGATTATGACCAATGAAAAAGATCATAAGTAATAGCATAAGATCTTGACAACACTTTCATGTAATTTCGAAGATGTATAAAATAAAAAATTAGAAATATCGACTCACAACTGAGCTTTGCTTCGTAATTCTACCCAGAAAAAACTGAGACTAAATTCACTATCAACTGAAGATTGTCCTGGCAAACACAACTTTGAAACCAAACCTATCTAGACTATCTATACCTTTTTATTACTATGCAACAGACCTACATTATTCAATAAATCCTTAACAAGACTATGATAGTTTTTGCCTTCATATTTCATGTGGGTAAGTTTTCTTTGGGAAGGGTAGGAGGGAGGCTAACGAATATAAGCTGTACAGCAGGGGAAAAGATAAGTAAGCACACAACACAATGGGTTTCCACTCACTTCCCCTTTTGCAGATAAAAATCTTTATTGAGCCCGGAACTAGGTTAGGCTTTTGGTTAGGATTTATATATTCATGACGCAGGACTAAAGCCAATGTGACTACGTGACTATTCGTTAGGAGTTTGATCCCTGACACATCCAATCACAATTAAATTGGGCATGGGCATCACTTGTACATAACTTAATACCTAAATGATTATTGAATTTGGGAATGTATTCCAACAGAAATTGCATGGCAGTGGCAAAGGGGGGCGAGCGTGATATCTAAGAAGAGAATAATAACCTTGGCAGGGCATTGATGCGTGATTCCTTCAAGTAGATAGCACTGCGACCCAAAGCAGCAGAAGCCTTTTCCAACTCTGATTTTAAACCCTGCAAAAATCATCTATGTTAATAGATCTTCTTCAAAAGCAAATTAATCATCACACGAAAAAGAAAACTATGTAAAAGAATTCTATACATCAAACTATTAGGTAGACATCAGTTATTTCGTACGGTTATAAAATTTTATGTAGCAAATGTTTTAGGGGGGAAATTTGGGCAGAAATAAAAAAAAAATCTACGTCAAAGAAGACATAACTCTAAATTATTGACAATTAATTACTGACATGTTATAAATTAAATAAGCTGCCTGTTAAAATTAACTACTGCTTGAATGACATTAACTATTAATTAATCACAACTAAGAATTATTGCACAATAACACTGAACCAAACCAAACATCTCTGCCTAAAACCCCACCAACCTCTCCACTAAAACAGGGAGAATTAGTACCTATTAAAGGATAGATTAGAAATGACTCAAGGGCTACTTTAGTTAGCTGTAGTCACACTAGTAAGTAGTAACTATAGTTAGTCAACTTCATTGGTTTAGTTAACTTCATTGGTTTAGTTAAGAGTGAAGTCAAGGCCTATACACCTTTTCCTCATACTGTAATAATTTAATTCATTCAATAATAGAAACAGTTAAGAGTTTGTTAGATTTCTGTTATTCTCACTATTTTCTCTCTCCTCCCATGAACTCAAAACTGAGAAATTCACAAATTGGTATCATAGCCTAGTTACCTCTGCCTAAAGCTTGGCATGCCTCTTACACAAAATAAGATAATATGTGTCCAGGTGAAAGTACAGAAATAAAAATATAATTTACTGATTTTTCATGGTAACCGTGACCTAATCATTAACTAAAAAAAATGAAATTATAAAGTTTACTAGATTTTCACCAATCCAACATGTCATTACACCGCATGCATATGCAATGGCATAGTTATACAGATTTATCAAGAATAATTATTGAAAAAGCTTGGAGCGCATTGAGGGAGGATGGAAGGTGAAGCGGAATATATATGCATATCGAGTAATGATTATTATGCTTGCACGCACTATCAGTAATTCGAAGAGATTAACTTTAGCACTTACATGTTTTAGTCCTTCGTGCAAATGGTTTACCTCCTGCGATATGTGGCATTTAAGTGAATAAACAGATTCTGTTTCTGAGCTTTCTTCATTGCTCTCTTGGCAATAAATCCTAAGAATTTATCAAATCAATAACAGACAATGGATGTACATAAAAAGATACAATCTTATGAACCGAACAAAAGATTTAAAACATTTTTTTAACATTAAAAACAAGTAAATTTCTATTTTTTAAGCATACTTAGTTGAGCTGAACCATATGCACCATAGAGCATGGGCAATAAAGTTACAAGAAACAAAAGCTGAAATATAGTCAAATAAGAATAGAAAGCTAGAAACTAATAAACAAATTAAAAAATTATCATGAAATCACAGATAACAATAGGCTGGGAATGATGCCCGGCTGATATGTTAGGGCAAGATTCTGACCACTGGAACCAGCTCAACGCTTGTCCATCCATTACTAACATTAAAACTTGTAACCCTTATCTATCCCCACAGCATTGAATTCAAGTATAAATACCTATCAGCCCAACCATAATTGCATCAGATCATGGAATTTCAAATGTCCTCTCTAGTTATGTCACCTAGTTACTATGTGGTTCATTAAAACTCTATCCTTCGCCGTCTCTATCAGATCTGTCCCTAAGGTTGTTTGCAATGAAGCAACGGCGCTTGTGGGTTTAAGCATGTCCAACATGCATCAAACTCCACACCGACACCCGTACAACACAAGTGGGACCATAAGACAAGTGTCCCCAAAAACAACTTTTTCCCATCACTTCGACACTCCTTGGACACGCCTAGAGTAGAACATACACAGCTACTTTCTTCCATGTTTCCCTTTTCACTTTTCAGTCCCCTATTTCATGTGGTATGGTCTTCATCCCCTCTTGGTGGTCATCTTGATTCTCAATTTGGATATTTTTTATACATGGTGCTCATAATTAATGTTATGCAATTAACTTGGATATTAGGATGCAAAGTATTTGAGTTTTTGTATACAAGACGGGTATGTTCTATCACTAGAGGCAAATAGTAACAACATAAGTGCTACAAAAGACGAAATATAAATTTAAAATTAAACACGGTATAATTTGTGACTGAATTCAAATTGCACATGCGGTCAAAAACTGTTGAAGATGTCTCAAAATGTACCTGCTATTAAGTTCTATGCCAAAAAGAGCCTTCACAGCATCAGTATTTTCACTGAACAAATGACAGATAAAATTAGTTCAATTGAAATAAATATTCAGAGTAAAATGAAGTTGATGAAATATAAAGCATAACAAAGAGTTCGTAAAATCTAGTAGACTGCTTTGAAATTGCATTTTAAACTAATTTGACGAGACAGTGTGTCTAGGAGTAAGAAAAATAAGTAAGATTAATGGAGATCAACAAGTTAGCAGTTCAATTAAGTCTCCCTACTTTTTCTAAATGATAAAATATTAGTTACAAGATACTGCAACAATTGCATTTGTTTACCAAGAAATATGAAGAAAGTTACCTAGATCCAGGGGATCTTAGAGATTGTGAAAGTGTGTATAGAATTTGTGTCCAACATTCTTCAGCATCCTGTTAGACATGCGAAGTTAAATACGTAGGTATATAAATTCACTAAATCAATGAAAGTAATTCAAAAAAAAGGCATACAATTAACGAACCTGTTGCATGAAAACTCCATTATGCAGCTGGCCAAATTGAGGATACTTTTTCCTCAATACCTAGCAAATGCAGAAGCAAATTATGAATATATCATTTCTTTATACGTAAGGCAAAAATCAAACAGTAGTCAATAGTTAAAATAGTTATGAAAAAAATAGTTACAACATACACTAGCAGAGAATAAGCTACCCTGCTCAAATGACAACAGCAGTAAACTAAAAGTGGCCGAAATTAATTACCAATGTTTTTGTAAAATAACATTCCCACTTTGGATGATATTGCGATAATTTCTTCTAAAATAACATTCCCACTTTGGATGATATTGCGATAATTTCAGAACATGAAAGTATTGCCACAGAAAAGGGCATAAACCAATTTTGCCTCAACAAACCCATATACATCAATCTACATGAATGAAATGTTGGAACATAAAGGTTTGAAATTGTGCCTTAACCGATGCAGATGATATTGGCAAAACAATTAAGTGACTGGGTAACACAAGCAAAGCTGGATAATGGGCAATAGAAAGGGGCAGACCCAACGAAATGACTTCAACCCAAAAAACATATAGCAAGCAGAAAACATATACAGATATCTGTTAAGAGCGTAAGCAAAATTCATAATACTACTTCTCCAAGATGTTAACACTCAAGTTATATGCCAGAAAAATAATAAGAATTGTTGAAATTTGGGGCCTAACTCATCCTTACAAAACCGGCTTGTAAGGTGAGGATTGCTTCCTCTTTATAAACTATTATCAAGAGTCTTATCTATCCAATGTGGGACTTGGGTTTTTCCCAATACACCCCCCTCACGCCTAGCACTCTTTGGGCTTGGTGCGTGAATAGGTTTAGGCAGCCCTTGAATTCGACAAGCTCTGATACCATGTTGAAATTTGGGGCCTAACTCATCCTTACAAAATCGGCTTGTAAGGTGAGGATTGCTTCCTCTTTATAAACTATTCTCAAGAGTCTTACCTGTCCGATGTGGGACTCTTAACACACCCCCTCACGACCAGCACTATTGGGCTTTGTTCGTGGACATAAATGGTGGGTGGCCCGATAGCGGAAACCTGATAGCATGTGGCCCAATGGATCTTGGAGAGGCTCTGATACCATCTTAGAAATCGTGGTTGGGCCTAACACAACCCCACAAAACCGGCTTGTGAGGTGATGATTGCCCCCACTTATAAACACATTGTCATGCCATGTCCAGTCCGATGTGGGACTCTTAACATAAATATGAAATAACTGTTCCAAACAGTAATGGTTGAGAAATATGGTTTTCCTAACTCCTAAGCCCTTGTCAAATTGAGAAAAATATCCATATTTTAAAAAGTGTATAAAAAGAACAAATTAACAAATAATTTTTTATACAATAATACTTTCTTTTGAATCATATTCCTGGAAACATAAATTTGTGGCAGAATTTTAATGATATCTACCCAATACTATCATGATTCTATGATATAACCATGATATTTCAAAAAAAATTAAAAAATAAATCCTAAAACTTCATCACATCATTGTATAGACATAAATCAACAGCAATAGAAAAATAATTATACCATCCAAAATTGCATAGGTGCCACAGCCTTGACACTTTTATCAAGCTCGCTGAATAAGTCACGGGTTGCAACGGTCAGCATATGAGATGTCTGATCAACATCATTGCTTCGTCCTGAATGTGAGTAACTAATACCAAAAAAGTTCAAATATTGTTGTCATATATCAGCTTCAAATGCAGCAAATGAAAATGTTGATTAATTTCTCCTTAGAAAATACTTACTCAATCAAAGCCGACTTCAATTCTGGGACAGAATGGAGGCATTGTAATGTTGAGTTCATGTAACATGTATTTCCCAAATTGAAAAGACCAGCAGTATGTCCCTGTCCCAGAGGAAAAGGGAGGAAATCAAATATTCAAACAAAAACATTATATGATTCAATCCAGCATTAAGACAGATTGTTTGAGTTTCATCACGAGACTTGCCTAATTATTAAACTCTTTCTAATTGCTTTCCAGTTTTCATCAAAAAAATTATATAATTATTATAAAATTCTTCAACACGATTCTAATTAAAATTTGAGAATTCTTTTTCATCCAAAAATAATAAACTAGACAGGCCCTCCTAGATCAACTAAACCACAATCCTAAAAATAAGTTGCACAAAGCAGACAACTGCAACAAGAACACTCTCATGGCCAATGCTCGGTTTCCCTTCAAAATTCAACAGGATATGCAATATTTAATGTGCTTAGGAATTTAATCTCCTTTCCTGAGACAACCAAGAGGAAAAACTGAGTGGAAATGGAAACAAATGCAGTTGATGAACCTTTTCTTTCCCAATCAAATCTCATGGCTAGCATGAATTTTAAGAAAATTGATAAACATGAAGATAAAAGGGATTATCGTCAATATGTTTCCCATGGTCTTTGGAGACAATAAACCTTTAAACTAAAGGAAAATTTAGTTTAACTTCTAAGTTTTATAGATGACACGTAACACGGGGATCAATGCAATCAAGAATCTTATAGATCAATGCAATCAAGACTCTTTTAGATCATGCATGTTGATTCGAGTTACAGTTTATAAAAATTACAAGCATGATGACTACTCACAAGTTTATGAACTATTGTTAATATACAAAGAAAGAGTTCAAACTTACAACAGCAGCTACTTGTTCTTCTTCAGGAAGATCTTCGACAAAAACAGTTCCCTTCTCTGGAGACTTCATAATTTCATCAGCTGTTCCCATCATCATTAGCTTTTGACCCTGTAAAAGACATATAATTTAGGTCATTCAAATAAAATGATGCATGGAACGTACTAAAACATTACAGAAAAACACATCCTAGCACCACTAACCGCTTTCACTCCTAACTTTGCCCAATCAGCATCATCCTGCATTGCAAGAGGAAATAAAAGGTGGGAAAACATATTAGGTCTTATTTAAAAACGTAAGGAACATCAATTCAAATTGAAATCAGATAAAATATTCTCATCAACGGTTTTCTAATTAGTATCACATTCAACAATCTATTTATGTACTCACCTTTAAAAGACCACCCTTGACCATAATCTTTTGTCTTTCAGGAGGCACTCCAGTCAGATCAAACAATTGGCCCTTAAAGACATAAGGGGGCTGGCTGGTATCAATTTCTACATCCTTGAAAAGTTCCTTTTGCCACTTAACACTCACTACAGAAAAAAAACTCAGTATTCAGCATTCGAGATCAATATCGGGTAAAAAATAGACTAAATAACAATTGACAATGCAATCATTCGTTAATATTAAACCAAACTTACTTCAAGCAACTATTAAAAATATATTGATCATAAGTATTAATTTATTATTCTTTACAAAAATACTCTTTAACAAAATGTGAAAGATTTCTCCATATTTTCCACCACCCCAAAGACTTCCCCTCCCCTCCAAACTCCCAAACAAAGGCAAATTCAACTTAAGAATAAACTATCAATTTAGTCCCTAAACTATCATTCTACCTTAAATTTAGTCCCTTCTTGGTGCCTAGTGTCAAACAAGGTACCACAAGGTTGAGAAGCAAACTTCCAACCAAGTGGTCTCTTGGGAAACTGGCATTAGTCCCTAAACTATATAAATATAATAAGTAGTCTCGTAACTATAAAAAATCCGTCAATTTAGTCTCTCCTGTTAATATGCTAGGCCTAATTTGACAGATTTTCATATACTTGGAACAAAATTGGAAAGAGGGTGACAACATTGATGGTTTATTCTTCACTTAACTACATCTGAACTTTCCAAAGTTCAACAAGCACACCAAAAAAAAGTGAACTTTGTACTTAAGAATAACACAGATTAACGAAAAATCCTACCTTAGCACAATCTAATTAAAAATAAGCCATAATCAATCAAGCTAAAAATCCCATCCCTTAAAAATTTCCAATTAACAAATTTTGTTTTACCCATCTTAAAAAAAACACATTTTTTTACACTGAAACCCTAATTTATAAAGGGCGAATCGAATTGATATCAATTACAAAACATGAATCAAAATCGCTAAATTTAAAATTTAACAGGAATCAAAATCAGGTGAATGAATGTATAAGTGGGAAAAAGGAATAGCAATCGAACCATTAATCATGATGGAAGAATTAGAGAAGGATCGAGAAGCGAAGAAGAGAGTGAGAAGAGTTGAGAAGAGGTTGTTCTTGGCTTGAAGAAGGGGAAAAATCAGATACGAAACCAAACCACACGCACTATTGAATTAACACTCTCTCTCTCTGTCTTTTGTTCCTTTTATAGATGGGTCCATATTTTCTCTTCGGGTTTGGGCTTGCTAATCTACAGACAACCCGATATAGAAAATGGGTCAATTTATTTTTATTTTTTGAAAATTGCTTTTTTGACATTGATAAGTTCACATTGATACAAGTAAAATACTTAAATGCCCCCATCGGCAGTTAACAAACTGTTTACCAAGTCGGCAACAGTTAACTGCCGCTACGTGTCTGGCTCATTTTTCAGTGTCTCTCTTAACCAAATTCATCTAAAATTTTCATCCAATAACCAATTGATACCTAAACAAATTCATCCAATATTTAACAAGAACAGGATAAAATTAAAACGCAAGAAATAATATAAAAGGTATGTCGGAAAATGTCATAGAAATACAAAAATGTACGAAACATGTCATAATTATACATCACCATCATCATAGTCAAAAGGTACATAAAAAAAACCCTAATCATATTCAGCCATGCTGCTACCATGCCTTTGCCCCTTGCGCCGCCTGGAAATCTGATACGTAAGGGCAGGGCGAGTAGTACTAGCTATCTGCATCACCTCCTGGACAATGTCCTCTTTAGTCATCTCGCCGCTCCTAGCCACAATATCGTCAGCTATATGCACCACATCCCGGATGATCGTTAGTGTGTAGAGCATCTCTCTGGCATGCTCATCCTCTATGATCTGCTCCACGTTCACCGACCTGGGAGGAGATCCTTCATCAGGTGGGAGAATACGAGGGTGGGAGGCTTTGGCATACCAAGCCATGTAGCCAACATCCTGCTGTCATGGTCTCTCACACCTATGTATCCAATAAGGGTATAGCCACAGCTGAGCGTCTAGCAACACAGTGGTCAGCACCTGCGGAGGCATCTGAGCGACAGAGGACGGATGTCTGGGAACGTCCTGTACAAACACAAACTGCCTTTTTACCCGCTCAGGTAAATGACGGTACACCATCTGGTTCCCGCACATCAACCATCCCAAGTAAGTGCACAGAATCCGAAAAGGACGCACTCCTCTGTGATCACCATAAGTACAAAACCTCACATCATCCACCTCTAAGCGATCAAGTTGTAAGCGATAATGGTGCACATATATGTGCCCTCGGCTAGTAAGCCATCTCCCAGCACATGGTCTCTCAAGCTTCCAGCTCTTGCCAGGCTTCCTTGGTTACAGACCTGGCAAATGCTCCAAAATCGATCCCTGCAACACAAAAATAAGTATTCGAGTTAAATATTAAATAAATCTAATACATTCTAAAAACTTCACAAAAATATTTAAATAACATCCTAAATAAATGTAGTCCAACTTAGGAAAAAATAATCTAACATGATGATAAAAATTATAAAATAAATTCATAAATAAATGGAGATAAATATTAAATTATTACCATAAGAAGAGTCGTACAACCAGCCATCGTTATGTTATTCAAACGAACAGAATCATCCAGATAATCGTATAGGTAGGCTAAGGTCATCCCTCCCCATGACCACTTCTCAATCGCCTGCAAGTCTGCCATACAATCAAGATATATCAAGTCGATGTGCATGTTCATTTTGTTAGTGAACAACGCACAACCGACGCGATATAGAAGAAAACTCCTCATACACCACTGCCTCATCCAGCCTCTCTCTTGCATCTCCTCCCTCGTCTGTGGGTTCTCCAGCCGTCTAGCCTCTGTCAGGTGGTCTTCATAAACCCGCTTTAGTGTCGGATAACTGATATGACCAGCAGACTCAGCCCTAACCTCAGCCCAGCAGCATCTGACATGCCCAACAACCTGGTCATCAAATCAATCCCACGGTCCCGATCCATTCCATTGTCATGTTCCAGCATGCGGCCCTGAATAGGAATGTGAAGGAGATTATACACATCGTCCAGAGTGATCGCCATCTCCCCCACACGTAGATGAAAACTACTCATCTCCGTGTGCCACCTCTCACAAAAAGCACGTACCATGGCATGGGTCACACTAGAATACCCAATGTATATCAAATCATGTAGGCCAGACGCCTCTATAGGATCCCAAAACCACCTCAAACCATCCTCCGGCTTACCAAGCTCTCTCAGTTTTTTCCCTGCATTTATACACTTGTACTCCCCATCATACCTCATTTGAAAACCAAATTAATTAAGACATTGTCACTACAAATAATTTAAACATGAACACTAAAGAATTTAAATATATTAAACACTTACGTACATTCTTAAAAAAATTTAAACACTTACGCTAAAGAATTTAAATAATTTAAACACTTACGCTAAAGAATTTAAATATATTAAACACTTATGCTAAAGAATTTAAATAATTTAAACACTTACGCTAAAGAATTTACAGAATTTAAACACTTACATTATGATGGTTCACCCAAAAAGGGTTCGCCACGTGCCTCGTGTAGTCGGACAACAATGTTGTGGTCTCAGGACCTCCAGGAAAGGGAGACTCTCCAACAGGGTATGGCGGTATCAACGGAACACGACGACGAGGTCATCGCCGAGTCTGAGGCTCAGGCTCACCCTCAGGAGGTACATTATATGCGTCAAGATAATCCGCCACAGCATCCTCTGGCACCTCATCATCATATGCCACCTCCCCATCCTCTGCCTCGTCCTGCGGCTGATAAAACATTCTCTCCTCCTCCATCCGATCATATTCAACAAAACTCTCATCTGCATACCCGGCATAATCATGCGCTGGTGTCGGATCAACCACCTGGGAGGAGTAATCCATCTGCGATTGTGAGCCCTCTCCAACTATCCTCGGGTCCCTGCGCTTCAGAGTCTTTGGGACATACGGATTTTGATCCACCTTTTCTCTCCGAGTGCTGGCGGTACTCGCCGTTTTACCTTTGCGCATCCTATCCTTTGTAATAAGCCGTTGCTGCTCATCCTCATCCCTAGTCATATCTGTACAAAACAAATTAAAAATAACATAAATACGTGGATAGTGTATTTAGGCATTTCAAAGGAACGTAAAGGTATACAAATATAAAGGATACACATTGTAGGCATATATGATTTTGATTGATATTTGATACATATATACATTATAACACAAAAATCCAAAGTAATCAAACTAAGCAATTGAAGTCCCTTTGAAATGCATATATGGTAATTATATCATTATATCCAAACTAATCAAACTTGCAAAAAAATATAAAAAAAAGGAACATTTTCTCACTTATATACATTATAAAATTGAACATATTTGCAAAAAAATACACAAAAAAAAGCAACATTTTCTCACTTAGGCATTTCATCAAACACCTTAAGTGCATTTCAAAATCCAAACACAATTAGTGTTAATTCAACATCAAATTCAACTACATTGTACCTAAACCTACTCTAAACAACAATGTCAGCAAGAACCATACATTATAACATCAAATTCTAACATAATTTGCAATTTCAAAAATCTAACCCAAACACTAAAGTTATGCTAAAATTATGAAAACTAACACCCTAAACAACCTACATTGCATTGAAATAGGAAGAAAATAACTTACTTGTTAATTACTTGAAGAAATTTGGCTCAAATCCGTGCAATTGAGGTTGGGGTGAATTTGGGGTGAAGTTGCGTTTGTTTTGAAGCATATAACCAAAAACTGGAGGTTTCCGCGTTCTTAAGATACAGAATGCAACGGTAGTTAACTGCCGTTGGCCTCAGCGGCAGTTAACTGCCGACGTTTTTTTTAGCGGTTGTTAACTACCGCTGGGAGCTTTAACGTAATTTTCTTATGTCAATATGACGTTTTTGAAGTCAGAAAAGCAATCTTCTTATTTTTTGAGAGAAATGAGACATGTAACACTTCATAATATGTTCAAGAAATTTTTTCTTATCCGATACAAACGGGAGAAAATATCTTCCACGCGACTTAAGTCACGCAGATGTTATATCCAACGTGAATTAACTCGCATAGATTGTAGGTCAGCGTGAGTTAAGTCACGCTCTGCTTGTGTCAAATACCAGAACAACATAAACACATTTTTTTTCCTTAATTTTCTTCATTCCTTCATTTATTCATTTTCATCCCTTTTTCATACATTAATTCAATCATTCAAGTTAAAAAAATACGCATATTAATACGCAAAATTAAATCGAATAACTAATGAAAATGTCATCAAAATGACGCAAGTGTAAATATAACACATGAAAATCCGCCAAAATATCATAAAAATAACTACAAAAGGCATCTTCTTATGACATCAGCCAATGATATCAAGATTACATCATCATAAGTGGCCTCCAAGCTTCTACAATCAAGATAACAACTTATAACAACTTGCAAAATGTGATCCTTCTTTGCCCAAGTTTGGCGTGTACAGAGATAACGTTCTGGGTGAGCAAAACCACCAAAGAAACACCTCAAAAGTTGTTCCTTGTGATAAAAGCATATGATATCATCATATGACATCAAGATGACATCAACACGTCTTAACAAGTGACCAACAAGTTTCTATGTCAAGAGTACATCTAATGACATCTTGCAAAACGTGTTGCAAAACGTCAAGAATACAATAAGAACGTTTGTGATAAACAGTTTTCATGCTTTCTCTCCAAGCATCAAATGGAGCCAATTTTTTTGAATTTGAATTGAGCTTCAACAACTCTTTTTTAGCTTGATCTCCAATACATACATCTCATATAAATAGAGGACGTCTATGAAGGTTAAAAGCAAGAGATTGAAATACAAAAGCTTTATATCTCTCTCTAAAGCTAAAGAAATCATTATCTCAATCAATCTCTTCAACAAACATAAGCAAACTCCATAATCTCTCACACTGTATTTTGTGTCCTGTAATCTTTTAAGTTTATGTTGTAAAATATCTCTTTTGTTTGAGATATTATTTTCTACCAAATCCAACCATCATACAAAGTGTAATCTAGGTCTCAAGTCTATTAGGTTTAATAGTTTGAGATAGAAAAGTTTCAACCTTTCTTCTGCGAAAGCAAAGAATTGTAGAAGCCTATTGAGGTTGATAATACAGGTGTTCCGGACTGATCTGGTGTGATCAAGACCTTATAGTGCTAGTTAGAAGTTTCTACCAACTGAATACTATAGTGGATAATCTCTCACACGAAGTGTAGGGACTGAAAGTAGCCGGGTTTGGTGAACCATGATAACTCTCATGTGTTATTCTTCTTTCTCTTTCCCTCTCTCTCTCTTTTATTTATACACGATATATACACATTATCACACGCATTAATATTTATTTATCTCTAGAATATTCTGGTCCTTATTAATCACAACCATATTAATCTAGAGTTCTATGGTCCTAATTTAATCTTTACTCTATTATACACACACTATCAACTCATATTAATATTTATTAATCTTCAGAATATTTTGGTCCTAATTAATCCAGAGTTCTCTGGTCCTTAAATAACCATTACTATTGTTTTATCATTCAGCTTAATAATTAAATATAACTACTTTATATTTATCCAGAGTTCTCTGGTCTTTAATTAACCATAATATTATTTTGTCAAAAGTTTAAATAATTAATCTTATAATTGTTATCCAGATCATTCTGGTCCTAATATAACTGCTTAACATTTATATTCTTCCATAGTTCTCTGGTCCTTGGTAATTATTAATATTGTTTTATTATTTCAGTCTTTTTATTAATTATATAATTATTATCCAGAACATTCTGGTCCTTAGTAAAACTGCTTGATTGTTTAACCTTACTATATCCAGAACATTCTGGTCCTTGATAAAACAATTATTTAAATATCTAAATATTTTATAATCTTCTTTTATCTAACATTTACCAAGAATTTTCTTGAGTACATAAACTTGTTAAGTTTCAGGATTAAATTTAAAGAGGGTCACAATTCAAACTCCCTCTTTCTTGTGACTATTTCTTCCACTTTACTCGATGTTTTGTCTTTCCGATTTACACGATTTCTCACTAAAAAGACTCAAAACACTTATGAAGTTTCATGATTTACGATAAAACTGAATTACAACGACTCGAATGAAAACAATACAGAAAGTTCCTCAAATCATTGACAACTTCTCAAAATGACTTCTAATTTGTCTTCAAATACAAAAAAAATAATAAAAACATAGACTAAAATATGATAAGATGTTCCATCATCAGAAGGTCTGACAAACAAATATTGAAGTGTGGAATGTATCGTAAGAGTATCAACATCATAGTTTGAAATACAATAGTTATTCAAATAATTTAAAGGTCGGACGAACAAATATTGAAGTGTGAAATACATCATAAAAGCAAGAAAAATATAATTTTAAATACAATTATTCGTTTTTAGAAGTACCATATCCGTAGCTTTGAAATTGATTTCTACTATTAAAGACATATACACATCTTCCCCTTGCACACTGGAAATTTATCAGGGCCACAGTAATAATTGCGACAATCCTTCTTAGAATTACATACAGTCACCTCTATGATGCCAAATATTAAAAACTAATTGTTAGTAATATGCAATAAAACATTATGTATAAGATTAAGTAGAGAAATTTTATTTTTATTTTGAAAAAATAAACTTACTGCTAGATGCCACGGTGAACATGAAAAGATAAATAATCATAACATAAACAAACTTTGTAATTTCACCCATATTGTTTACTTGTTTGAATGTAGAAATATAAATTTATATGATCACTTTATAGTGTGAACAACCTTATCTTATAAATTTAATTATTATTAATTGTCTCTTGATGATCCTTATAAGTCATTAATTCACGCAGGTTCCAAACACCAGCGTGAGTTAACTCACTTTGGTATCAGACCATTCAGTTTTTCACTTATTTGGGGTATGTGCATGTGTGGTGCGTCGCCTCTTTCTTATTCATTTACTCTACTCTTTTTCTTCCTCTTTCACCTTTGGAACTTAATCAAAGCCAAATTTAACAACCTCTCTGAAAAATTTGGTAAACTCTTCTCTTCACCATAACATTTGTCATTTTATTTAATAAACATTAAATAAATAAAAAATAGTGCTCTTCAAAATCATCCAATTTATGGGTTTAACATTCAAACCCAATCTAAAAATTGAGAAAATGCATAACTGTGTTAAGGGTGTTGCTATATGTCGTGGTTAAATTCTTTGTGAATAGAAACATGAATCACATGATTGTATAGTTTCTAATCCTCCCAACACTATGAAAATCAAGCACCGCAAGGATTAAATAAGTCTGCAACATTATGACCCTATGCACTTTGATTTTGTTGCCTTTTGCCAGTACTACATGGTTGCCTGTCACAAAGCTTTTCTCCACCTACTCTATCTCAGGGACAAACAATCTTTAAAAATAGTCATCTAATTGAATCATGTGACGGTGGGAGAGAATCATGCAAAAAAGTGAAGGGAAAAAATGTATGGTTTATTATCAACCTGAGTTAGATCACGTCTTAAAAAAAAAGGTGAATTAACTCATGCAGCGTGACTTAAGTCACGCAAGAACTATAAGTTGCGTGAGTTAACTCACGTAGAGGTAAAATTGTCTTTTCAGTTGGGAGCGAACAATTTTTGTTAGGTAAAAAGCAGATTTCTACATGTTATAGTTGTTAGAGCCACGAAGAATATTCAACAGGTTTTTTAGCGATAAAACTTAATTTTTGTGCTTTCAAGCATGCATGAATTGAAGTTACGCTCACCAGACCATAATTCCATCTTGTAAAACATATACAAGGAGTATGTGTGTTCTCTCTCTCCTTTAAAAAATTCTTCAACTTTTAATTCCTCAAAAGTTTTTCATCACCAGTTTTGGTCCCCTCTTGTGTAACCTTCATATTTTTGAATGAAATTTTGCACGAGTATTTATAATATTATAATATTCTCTCCACAAAAAAATTAAAATACTATAAACATCAATGCCCAAACTCATTTGGCAATTCTAATGATACGCATGAGTTTATTGAAAAGTAGGTGCTAAAAATGGTGATGAAAAACGTTTGAAATCCTAAAAGTTGAAGGAAACTTTTATAGAGTAAAATAAAAATTTGTTATATTTATAAAAACTACAAATATTTAATTCTTTAATCCATCCATGCAAGATGCGTTGTTTACCTTACACATATCTTACATAAAATAATAAAAAATGTACATTTTTTTTTACTATTTTATTAGAAAAATGCTAATTTTGTATATGATATATATATTTTATTTGATTTAAATATTTGTTTTGTTGGTATTTAGGCAATCCAAATATCATCGAGGTTTACAACATTACTGATTCAGCAGCGGATTATTTTTAATGGTGAGGGTTGTTAGAATGTGGTTGTGCCTTAACGATGAAAACCTCATAAATCACAGTATCTTAAAAAAGTTTGGCTTAAATAGGTCTTTCGTCCCTACAAATACAGGTCATTTGAATTTTCATCCCTGAAGTTACTAATCCTTCCAATCTGCCATTGCAATTATTAATCATTTGACTTTTGGTCTTTATTAGGTTTTTTTGCTGAGGTGGGCTTTCATTAGCGATGCGGTGCCCATGTGGCAAGTGATGATTGGGCGAGGTGGTTTCCTTAAATAGGTGTTTCGTTCCTCCAAATATAGGTCATTTGAATTTTCGTCTCTGAAATTACTAATCAGATGTAATTAGGACCATTTTTCAAATGATTAATATTTAGTGGCAAATTGGAAGGATTAGTAACTTCAGGGATGGAAATTCAAATAACCTACATTTGTAGGAACGAAACACCTATTTAAGCCAAAAAGTTTTAATGGATGTTGAGACAAATGTTTGAAGGTCGTGGGAGTGTTTGAAGAAGTCAAAGTTTAATGGATATTGAATGGAGAGTGATCCAAATACCTCTGGTCTTTATTATAAGAATAAAAATAAAAAATCATCAAAACCAAAACCGTCATTAATTGTTGTAACTTTTTTAATGTTTTTACAAATATACCCTCATAAAATTTGTAAAGTATTAAATATACCCACTAATATTGAAAAGACCACCGTTAAATTAGGGTTATAAATGTCTTTTAAGCAATAAATGTACCTTAAAAATTCAATTTTTTTTTTTTGAAAAATTTCTTATAAATCGGACCGGAGGAAGTAGTATTGATTATAGGGTATAATTAAAAAATACGATTAATGTTGTATTAAAAATTACAAAAGAACTCGATTCTTGGATCAGATATCAAGTTTAAAAAAAAATAGAAAAGAACCGTTTTAAAACAATTTTTTTCTAAATCGATCATTCATTTTAGGATGGAAAAAGTACTTACTCTAATTCTCTTAATATTTATTGTCATGGATATTTTATACAAAACAATAACACACTCTTGATTTTTCTTTTAATATTCTAATTAAATTTAATGTGTATATAGACACACACCCACATAAATATTAGTGGAGATAATTAAGTTGTGAGGCTTTAGGTCATGACCTCAGTTGTCTTGCTTTTATACAGGACCGAATTTTCTTCCATGAAAATTTAATTAGAAGGGGTTCGGTGGCAATTTCAATCACTCGATGTTTTTTTTAGCACATAACTGTCTGCAACAAAAACAAATAGATGGCTATAATTTAACTGGACACACTTACACGGGTGAGAATCTTCACCCCTTTATGGGAGCTTGTTTTGAACTTTGGTACCATTAGAGAAGCAAACATTTATTTTGTTTTATTTTTTAAAAAAGATAAATACTTCGTCATATTTTAGCAACAAGATAATTATTAAAAAATAATAACTTACATCTAAAACAATTTATGTTTTCATGAGTAAAAGTTAACCCGTGTGTGACGCGAGTTTGAACTCTATGTTTTTCATTTCTAAAATATTCATTAATTTTAAAATAAAAAATCAAATAATATATAAATGACACGACATTTATTAAATTCGCAAAAAAAAAAGGATGAATTATTGACACGGTGTCCATACAACATAGATTTTCCTTTTATAAATAGACATTAATTGCAATTATTGTAAATTTGAATTTGCTTTCAAATTATGCCCCAAAAATATGCATTGTTTAGCATTAATTCTCCTTTTTATGTGAGAGAGGGTATGGTTTTCCTCTACAAAAAAAAAAAGATGGTTGGGTCTATTTTTATGTTTTTGATATTAGTATTACAGTTAAAAAAAATTAAGTGTTTTTTTTAGAGAACTTTAGATGCATTTTTTAGGTATTTTTTGTATAGTGATAGATATTTTTTAGAAGGGGAAATTTTATAAATAATAGTGACACTATTGACTAAATAACAATTATTCTGAAAGGGATTTGAAGCCTGTTGTTTGAGGTTACAAAGTCAAATTATGTCTCTTTATATAGTTGTTTTTATTATCAAAAGTGATGCAAAGAACACTGCTCAATTCATTGATACCCCTTATACAATTATTAATTTAACAATGCATGATTTCTTTTGATCTACAATTGTCTTAAATTTTGTTATTGTTCTGGACCAGACCTCAAGTTTAAATGATTCAATAGTGACTCATCAAAGACCTTATAACGGCTCATCTATTCAAGACCTGCAGACGACCTTTTGAAGAAGCTCACACCATACAATACGAGCACATTACATCACGAAACAAGATCTCTTAACGACCTCATCTATCATTTTACCATCCAATAGTCATTCTTGGCCCCCCAATGTTTGTATAAGCATAACACCTCTGCCACACCAGGTACACAATCACTTTATGTGAACTCAAAACTAAACTTTGAAATTGAGTGTTGGAGCGTGTGTCTGTTTTACAGGTACCGTCGTCTCTCGCTCTAACCATCACTGGGAAACTCACTCGATCATCCCCTGTAACGTATCGGTCCTCCATCGTACGAGTATATCATAATTGTTTCATCATTTATCTTTGTTCTCGGACATATCTCTTATTCCTTAAAGTTAACCCCAACACAAAATTTTGTCCTGGATTTAACCTAACTTATTTGCTTAATTTTACTATTTTAACCCTATTTAATTACATCTCTTATTCCTTAAAGTTAACCCGAACGCAAAATTTTGCCCTAGATTTAACCCAACTTATTTGCTTAATTTTACTATATTAACCCTATTTAATTAACCCTACTTAATTTAATCAAAATGTTAATTGTTAGGGAAATCAAAATAAACAAATCACTCCTAATTTTTCTCTTTAATTTTTCTAAACAAATAAACAAATACTCCTATTCTTATCTGCTTAATTTTACAATATTAACCCTGTTTAATTTAAACAAGATATTAATGGTTATGGAAATCAAAATAAACAAATCACTCCTAATTTTTCTGCTTAATTTTACTAAACAGATCGCAAAATAAACAAATCCTCCTATTCTTATCCATGACAAAAAAACAACAGATCGCTCCTATTATTTTCTTTTATTAAAAAACAAAACAAAATCATATCCAAACTAAATATCAAAATCGTTTCCTATTTTTGTGATAGGTTTCGCTCGAACCTAAACTAATTATCCTATTTTTATGAAAAACAAATCAAAATCCTTTTCAACCTAATTATCCTATATTTATTGAAAACAAAACAAAATCGTGAACCCGTCTCGCTATACTTAACCTAATCTCTTACTTATAAATGTTAACCCGAACGCAAAATTTTGCCCTAGATTTAACTTAACTTCTTTGCATAATTTTACTATATTAACCCTATTTAATTTAATCAAAATGTTAATTGCATGGGAATCAAAATAAACAAATCGCTCCTAATTTTTCTCCTTAATTTTACTAAACAAATAAACAAATCCTCCTATTATTTCCTTTTATTAAAAAACAAAAGAAAATCGTCATCTATTTTTTTATGAAACCTAAACTAAACTAATTACCTTATTTTTTATGAAAAACAAAACAAACCTATTTTTTATTAAAAACAAAAGAAAATCGTCCCCTATTTTTTATGGAAAAAAAACCTATCTTAATATATATAAATGTTAAACAGTTCTGAAAAGTTTGCCCTAATCCTGATCCTGCCTTTTTTGGTGGTTCTGAGTAATTTTTATGAAAAAAAGAGTTTGCAAGGAATCGAACCAGGTACCATATGCTTATGGTTTGCAACTATAACCACTATGCCACTTCTATTTTTGTTGAAATATTGTTGCTTCCAAAAATGAAATACATGACTAAAATATTTTTTTAAAGCCCCAACCGCCCTAACGGTTTCCTCTCTCATAACAATTATTTTTTTATTATTAGCGGTACCTTTATTGATAGTAGTTCTTTTTTATTATTATTATATTTTTTTGTGTATGCTAACTACGTGTTACGATATTAAAGTTGCATCTTTAAAATTGTAGATAATTTGACTGATCCATATGATAATTTTTTCATTAGAAACTTCACTTTTTCCTGTAATTTTGTCGGCCTCTTTAGTTCTCCTATATTATATTACATGAAGATTTTGTTCTGACTTTTTATTTGCAAAAATCACTATAGTAGACTATAATATTACTTTGTTTTGGCAAAGTAATGACTTTGACTCCATATTCATTTTTGTTGATTTCCATATTAATTTTTGTTGATGCAAACTAAATGTTGTTAATTTGCTTCTTTGAGATTGTGCATGTCGATCACTCTTAATTGTCACTT
>Ga0315914_1003308_pt1 | contig 24528 bp, 11 predicted proteins | sample MpolenodulesMG_FD_203920 | JGI IMG/M metagenome (GOLD analysis project Ga0315914, IMG submission 203920) | Medicago polymorpha root nodule microbial communities from Los Angeles, California, United States - elongated nodules | ecosystem: Host-associated > Plants > Roots > Nodule | place: USA... | reverse complement strand
TTGTGAATAAGCAAACACGACGAACAGAATGAGCGTCAATGTCATATTCTTCTAATATGTATACACACACATACTCAACTCAATCTATGTTTGGTTCAACTTTTGATGATGTTAAATTGATTTTAGAGGTATATAATTGATTGATAACGTACCGCTAAAAATGTATATTAGATCGAACACAAGATAACCTCATGGAACAATGGAATGTTGTGAATAAGCAAACACGACGAACAGAATGAGCGTCAATGTCATATTCTTCTAATATGTATACACACACATACTCAACTCAATCTATGTTTGGTTCAACTTTTGATGATGTTAAATTGATTTTAGACGTATATAATTGATTGATGCGTTTGGATATTTTGAAGTAGAATTGATTTTAACTTGAGATATAATTAGTTCTTACTACTTAGAGCAATGTATGAACAATCAAAAATAGATAATCGTCTCTTACACCGTAGCTCTCCATGAAGAAATTGTTTGCTGGCATGCATCCCAAATTAACTAGTTAAAATGATTATAAAATATAACTTATACCCCAACCGTATAAAAATACGATGGTTGACAATTTTTGTTTTCCATTTATTATTCATCTAGTTAAAAATGATTATTTTTTTTGACTTATACTCCTAAAATTTAAATGAAACTCCCAGCTAAAATTGACTTTATAGGGATAGAATTGATAGGGTGTAATGAATAAGTTTGATTTGGTTTTTTTTGAGGGAAAGTTTGATTTGGTTTTTAGAAGTAAAATAAATATGAATGCATTTTGGATTTAATTTTATGAGAATAAATAAAAGTAAATTGGTTATGGAGAAAATGAAAGGAAAAGCAAATTGAATTTATTTTGTATTTAATTTTTATGAGAATAAATAAAAAAAATCTTGTAATAGATGACATAGGGTAGACATGGTCAATGTACAAAAGTTTTGCACATGCTTGTTTCAATGAAATATTTTATATTACATATATTGATAGTGAGAAGAAGACGCCCCAATCCAAGATAGGAAAGACCTTCAACTCAAAGAGCACTTACAAGAATATTGCATTTGGCAATCTTCGTTGGGGATAATATCACCGGAGATGAGTCAAACATAAGGTCCAACAATCAAACCACTGATGTGGTAAAACTCTTCAAACAAACCACTGATAGGGTAAAATCCTTCAAACAAACCGCTGATGGAGTAAAACCCAATAATCGAACCACTTACGCGTATATTTACCTCACTCAAAGCATTAACAAGACTAGATTGTGAGACTTCTCGAATTCAAGACTTTACACATATTTGTCGAACCTGGTTAAAATTCATATAGCAACACATATTGAACCAATTTCAAAAAGAATAAATTCTACAAAAACTAAAACAAAATATCAAAAACCAAAAACAAGATGCAATAAATTTTGAAGAGCTAAAAACCAAACGAAACAACAAATATATTTTCCGAGAAATTGATGTAACATAATAAACCTTTCAAAAATCTTTCACCTTCGCTGGTCTCTTTCACCAGGCTTCAGCTTTGTTCTCCATTCATCACCCACACTTCTCTTTCACAGCTCTTGCCCACCATCATTTCCTCTCTCAACACTGAATCATTCCCACATTTGTTTTCAAGGTGAGCATTCGCACATTTTCCACTCTTTCTTGTGCATATAAGATGTTTGTAAAATGTTCTGTGTGGATTTTCATTTTAGAAAAAACTGTGCATCTACAAATTTTTGCTATTGTCATGTTTTGATAATGGGCCCATTAGTATATAAACTGTTGTGTTAAATTTGTGATAGATCAACCCCTTAATTAGATCTCAAATACCTCGAGTGGATTAGTCTCTGCAGTTGCGTTTGGAGGGTACCTTTGGTTTACTAAAAATTTTTGGTGATTTTTTGGAATGTATGGTTTCTGGATAATTGTGAATGAGATAAGAACCTAACTATGATGTTAGTATTTTAGATTCGTGAGAATACCATGTATGAACCATGTGATGTAGTATCTTAGCGAAGGTGTTAGAGGCAAGAAGGCATCATTTAAAATTAAATTCATGTTCATAGTTATTTATGCCTAAGTGCCAACAAAGGGGCTAAGTGCAAAATATGCAAGCCCGAGTGACAATTATGTAGGTCTAAACGAAGTTGTGAAAATCGAGATTCTACCTAGAATCTTGAGGGGTTTGAAAGTTTTATTGTGTGAAAAATAAAACCCATGGGAAAAAAATTGTCTCTGTAGTTTTTTATGTTCAAGTTTTGTTCACCATTAAGAAACTCATTCCTGTTTGTTCTATCTCACATGTTGTTCTTAATTCTTGCTTGTGCATTCATAACAGGCAACTATTTTGTCAGCATGGATGTAGCACATTGCTATTTAGAGGGTAATGCAGATGCTGTGGAGTTTTGTCCGCATAATGGGCACCACAATGTTTTAGCAGCATCCACTTACACACTACAAGAAGGTGATCAACCCAGTCGATCTGGAAGCATTTCACTCTTCAATATCGATGCGGACACAGGCAAGCTTGACACAGTTTATAGTGAGGAGACTAGTGGGATTTTCGACATAAAGTGGAATCCACCTGCAGGGAACATAAGTCCTTTTTTAGGTCAAGCAGATGCTGATGGATACTTGAGAATTAAGATGCTTGATGGTTGCTCTGATGGAATACAAGGTATGGGTTTTTATCCCTTGATTCTTTCATTTCTATAACACTATTTTCACTGGTGAGTACAACTACAAGCGTGATAGTAAAAGTCTAGAAATAAAGTATTCAGTATTAACCTTGGTGTCGTCAAATTGTGGCGCTATAGCATAGCGGAATTTAAACAAATTAACATTGTTCTGCAATCCGTAATTTAGTAAGAAGTATTGTTTAATAGCAGCTATTGTGGCACTATAGCATTGTAGCCAAGCGGAATTTGAACAAACAGCCATTTCCTACGATCCGTGATTGACAACACTGCTTACCCTTGATAAATTGGCAGTGGAAAGCCCCACAGAGCATCAAAAGACATATATTCAATAATAGTAAACTGCTTCGTGTGAAAGTAGGATATGCTAAAATTAAAATTCACATATTTTTAACACAGTCCCAAAAACACATCATTATACTGATATGTACGAGTTATGATATGACATCCTTATATCAGGTTTGTTCCTATTTCTAGGAAGGAAATGCTGAACATTACGAACAATGATGGCAAGAATGAATAACAGAAGAATTTGTTTGGCTATCCACCCGTTATTTCGTTTCTATTTTATTAATTTTATTTCGTTTCTATGTGGATTCCATACAAATTCCCGTTATTTCGTTTCTATGTTCACCTGCAGGGAATTTGTATGGAATCCACATACTAAATCGTTTCTATTTTATTAATTTTTTTGGAAAACTGCGATGTATGCATTCTTGCACTTCACAGACAAATTTCTTCATGATATATAGTATAACTCTTCTAGGGATATAACCAGTTTCTGTTTTTTACCTTTACTGTCTCATTATAATTAAAAATTTTGTTTCCCCTAGTATATTACTGTATGAATATTTAAGTACTGCTTACTGCTGTTACTTGACCCTATAAAATTTATAACTACCTTCTAATTTTAGTTATATCAAAGATTTGGTTTCTCTACATGCAAATGACATATATTTTATAGCTAGCTGGATATGCACTTGGGCACTTTTTTCAGGATCAGAAGGATTGGTTGTTTATTTAAATATCCATTACAAAATACAACATTTTACATGACAGTTAATCTTTAAGCATTACATTCCACATATCAAAGTTTCTTCTTTGTAGATAAAAGTAGTGACACATGCCTTGCCATGGATTTTTTTTTTTTTTTTTGAGTTACATTTTATTAAAACAAAATTGTGATTGATTTGATGGCAGGGGCTTATCTGAAAGAGATTACTAGTGAGAAAATCAGTAACTCAATGTGCTTGTATCTGGATTGGAATCCTTCATCCACATCGATCACAGTAGGGCTTTCTGATGGCAGTGTTTCTATTGTTTCTCTTCATGAATCCAAGCTGGAAATACAAGAAGAGTGGAAGGCACATGATTTTGAACTTTGGACAACATCTTTTGATATCCACCAGCCAAATATGGTATATACTGGCTCTGACGATTGCAAGTTTTGTTGTTGGGATTTGAGGGATAGTCCTTCCAATCTTGTATTTAAGAACTCTAAGGTCCACAAAATGGGTGTTACTTGCATTGAAAAGAGTCCTCATGACCCAAATACCTTATTAACTGGAAGCTATGATGAATTCTTGAGGGTGTGGGATTTAAGATCAATTTCAAAACCTGTTAATGAGACTTCAATTAGCTTAGGTGGAGGAGTTTGGAGGGTGAAGCATCATCCCTTCATCCAAGGCCTTTGTTTGGCTGCTTGCATGCATAATGGTTTTGCAATTGTTGCTATTAAAGGCGACAAAGCTGAAGTGTTGGAAATGTACAAGAAGCATGATTCCCTTGCATATGGAGCAGACTGGCAGAAAGGAGAAGTAAATCACACGGAAGGTAGCAGTAAACCAGTAGTGGCTACTTGCTCTTTCTATGACAAACTTGTCAGGGTATGGAGGCCATGTAATGATATTATCTTATAAATTCATGTTTAACTTTGAGCCCTCAGTTTTTAAATGTAACAATAACTGTTTTATTCAATCATGGTTGCATTATTAAACAAAGAAATATGTCACTATTTTTTTGCAGCTAAATATTAGTATTTCAAACTCACTCATTCATTGGTGTGTATCCTTTGTGAAGCTATTGACTGAATGATCTTAGCAATTAGCATACCCAATTCAGTTGCCATTTATATTTGTGCTTAGCTAATAGAACTTCAACATTATTCCTTTTACAAACCAATGCTTGGCCGTTCGAGTGGATTGCGATTTCAGGCAACTAATTGCGAGGGTTAGAGGAGTTAAGGACTAAGGTTCAAGGTTCAAACTGATGAATTAATCGCAGGGTTCAGGATTCAAAGCCATGTGTGCATGGGCGGAGCCAGAAATTATACTTGTGGTGGGCCAAAATAAAAAGGATAATGAATTAAGAAAAACAAAATTTCTGTGTAAAATAATAATAAAAAAATATTAATATAATATTTTATCATATACTTCCTCCCTTTCTAAATATAAGCAAAATTGACTTTTTAGGTTCATTCAATTAATGATGTATGTGGTTCATAATTAGAAAGGGAGGGAGTAAACTCAACAAGAAAATATAAATATAATTAGGGAAAAAGAAATTTTGTATATAAACTTTTCATTTTGTATAGATTATTTTATGTAATTGTAAATAGTTTTTTTCGTTGTATTTTGTTATTTTATTTACGAAAATATAATTAATGAATATTTGGATTAGACAATTTTAATAGGATAAACAATATTTTTCACTATATTTTTAATAAATTAAAGTTGCTAGTTTTCAACATTGAAATATATAGTATACTTTTTTTTATATAGTTTCTCTCTATTTGAGGTAATCATATTTGAGACATTCTCAGACAGTTAGACATTAAACATGTGTACCTCTCTTAGTCAATATTTAAACATTGTTTCGTCATATTGTAGAAGACTAGTCTTTTTACTGGATCTAACTCTCAATGGTTAAAATAGTTAGCAGTAACATATTGTTTAACATTTTTTTGACGATATGTAGTCTAGAAAACAATAACAAAGTTTATGGTAACCATACAAATATGTCATAAATAAGCCAAAAAAACCAGAGAGATCAATTTCCATAACTATGCTCTTCATTTTACAAGAAAAAATGTTTTCAAATGTATTCTAGCCCCCAGTTAGATACATGAGAACGGATCATCTCCTGCTGATGGCGTTCTGCCAACTAACTGAACTGATATAGTAAACATTGAACGCTAACCGATTGCACTGGAAAAAACAATTCGCATCTAATACTTCACGAATCAAATCATTTGATAGGTTAATCTCACATTCCAACATACTGTCATGAACCATCTACAACGTAAACCGGATAAATATTTGTATACTCCTGACTGCTCCACCTCCTTTAACATAGTGCACTGACTTAAAAGTGGACTGTATCCACATGCACGCGAGCGCACACACATGGTGATTGTATATCATGCTGTTCCGAGGTTTAAGAGACCTGATAAGGTTATTATTATTATTATTATTAGACTTCATCTGAGACAAGTAACTTCTGAGGTAGGAAAATGACTTAAATCCTTTAGTGACAGACTAAAATGTGTAGGTTCCTAGTGGATGAGAGCAATGTGTGTATACAGTTCTATATGGAATGATGATGATTGGGCCACTCAATGTGGTTGTGTGAAAACAGATTGGAGTGAAGCCAACTACACCATTATGAGCTAACAAAATTGTTACTTTTCCATTTTCCCGAAGTATTATGAAGGTTAGCAAACTCAAAGTAATGATAGGATAATGGAGAAAAAAAAACAAAGGGAATGAAGCACGGATACGGACACGGACACCGGATACGACACTGACACGCCGACAAAGCTAATAATTTGAAAAAATCACATAATTTAGTGTAATTACAAGTGTCGGTGTCGGACACGAAAACACGCATAATCGTAGGAGTGTCCGTGCTTCATCAAATGACAATCAACAGAAATGTTAAGGCACAGACAGATTCTACAACATTGACTATCAGTACCCAACATCTTGATATACACTGACACGCCAGCACAGCTAATAATTTGAAAAAATCACATAATTCAGTGTAATTACAAGTGTCAGTGTCGAACACGAGGACACGCCTAATCCTAGGAGTGTTCGTGCTTCATCAAATGACAATCAACAGAAATGAGCATAGCTAATAATTTGAAAAAATCACATAATTCAGTGTAATTACAAGTGTCAGTGTCGGACACGAGGACACGCCTAATCCTAGGAGTGTCTGTGCTTCATCAAATGACAATCAACAGAAATGTTAAGGCACAGACAGATTCTACAACATTGACTATCAGTACCCAACATCTTGATATACACTGACACGCCAGCACAGCTAATAATTTGAAAAAAATCACATAATTCAGTGTAATTACAAGTGTCAGTGTCGGACACGAGGACACGCCTAATCCTAGGAGTGTCCGTGCTTCATCAAATGACAATCAACAGAAATGTTAAGGCACAGACAGATTCTACAACATCGACTATCAGTACCCAACATCTTGATATACACTGACACGCCAGCACAACTAATAATTTGAAAAAATCACATAATTCAGTGTAATTACAAGTGTCAGTGTCGGACACGAGGACACGCCTAATCCTAGGAGTGTCCGTGCTTCATCAAATGACAATCATCAGAAATGTTAAGACACAGACAGATTCTACAACTTTGACCATCAGTACCCAACATCTTGATATAGAAATCAGTAGTAAACATTTGAAACTATAAAAACTTAGTGGCCACACTCAATGTTTTTAAATTCAACCCCATACAAGGAATGACCGGATTTTTCATTTTGCTTAGTGTGTGTTTGGTGTCAATGTGAGTTTGCCAAAGTCACGTGACTCACCGTGATTTTGGCAAATACATTGTGGCTTACTGTGATTAAAATTCACTGTGATACCTAACATGCACTTAGGTGATCGATAAAACTTCTGATTCAAACATTGACATGTTTGTAAGGATATCAACTCAATAAAGAAGAAGCTAAAGGTAGCAAATAGAAAAAGGGAATTCCAAGAATAAAAGTGAAGACAAACTTTTTTGAATATTCTCTTCTTGACCTTCCTTTTCCAATCACAGTACATATATTTACAAAATTTTAAGTTCACTAATGCCAATAGAGAAAGGAATGTAACCCTCAAGGCATGATGCAACTGAATGCAAATACCAAAAATTAAATTGGTGACTTAGCATAACCGAAAATGATCTTAATCCCCCAAACCGTGAGCTTCAAGACTCTTCTAATCCAAGTCATTTGGTCACTCCAGAAAATTAAATAAACCAACTCTTGTTTACCAAAACATCTCAACTCAGAAAGTGCTCATTGCCATTAATCGTCATCTAAACAGAAAATATCCACTTGCACATAGTTTTTTTTTGCATATCAAATTCTACCTTTTGTTCTAGTATGTTTTGAATATATTAGCTAATTTGGAACATAAAAGAAAAAACCAAGGACAAAATTAAGCATAATGGCGTAGATATTTGAATAGAATGTAATGAAATTTAAACAAAGATGAGTAAAAGCAAAAGATCAATCAATTGAAAATAGTTATGATATAAGCATTTGATAAGCCACTTTGGGTATAGGGTAAAATTAAAACTTCCATAATCATGTAGCTCGTGGGTAAAGAAGAGAAGAAAAATTACTATATATTCCTTGGATGATAGCTTTCTTTGTGGAATACTATCGTGCAATCAATTTCCGCCGTAACACCAATCTCATCAATCATCCCGGTACTTAAATCAAACCAAGCTAGTTCATTATCTTTTTTCCTAATCAATATATTGCCTTTCTTTCCTGCTCCAATCGGATACTCAAGGCAATGTAGAGGGCCAACAATGAAGAGCTTAGTCCATGATTCCTTTACACCAAGTTCACCTAAAATTGAAATCTGAAATGTAGATGTCTTGGTATGATTTAACATAAAAGCAATAGATCCATTTAATACCATCAAATGTCTCTTGACCAAATCATCCTTTGCGCTATCATTTACGTAAGAGGGTATGGGTGTTGTAATGAAAGATTCACTGCTGAAGTCAAATGACGACAAACATATATTGTATGTATATGTTCTATTCCAACACCATGTATTTGTCTCCTTTATATCCCACCACCACCAATGAGACACTCCATCCATGTACACGTATTCATCATCATATATATTATAAGCACCATGCTTACCATCATCATCAATTTTTCTCCAAGAGTTACTACTTAGGCTATATATCTCCCAGAAAGAAACATCTGGCAGCAATGGCACATCCTCGTCAATTTTTGGAGAACGATGAGTCCACCGAAGCATCTCATAGTCATCTTTAACATGATCATAACCAACTTGATGATTATTAGCCGAAACATACCAATTAGGATCAATATCCCTAGACGGAGGAATGATCTTGAATTTCTTGGTAGTTGGGTTCCAGAATACAACTTCCATATTGCCATAGTCAAGACAAAGAGTGCCATTAAAACTAACGGGAGAAAAACATTAAAACCTGAATCATAATATTGATATGGTAATGACGGATCTGGCCAATCTAATTTAACTCGATTCCCAAACCTCTTACTGGAAATAGAGTACAAAACATGTTCAAGTCTGTCGTAGATGCCTTTGTTTCTTAAAAGTAGGAGGAGAGACATATTATCATAATAAGAACAATCCTTCGTCAAAAAATAGTCGCGGTGCATAGTCATGAAATAAGGGTTATCAAAAAGGAGGGACCAAGATTTGCACGCGCATTCAAATCATTTCAAAGACTTGAGAGGAAGTTTGGAGAGAATAGAGAAAGTAATATCATCGGATACATAATTGCTAACCTGAACATTTGATGACGGAGTTGACAGTGATATCCCCATCTCCAATAAGGACAAGCTTGGATTGAATCAAAGGGCAATGTATGTTTAAAGAAAACAACAAGGTTTTTGATATATATATATTTTTTAAACAAACCCTATTCCTTAACAGAGAACAAGGTTTCTCTTTAGTTGGATTTTGTCTGGGGTTTGCTGAGGACGTAATCCATCGTGTGTGTGAGTGTAATCTTTTTATTTATTTGTTTTTTTATTAAGTTCTTATTTACTTTTTAAAATTAAATTTGTTTGTATTTTATATATACACCGCCAATTAAATTTGCTTCTATTTTATATATACACAACCAATAAAGGAAATATAACAATGTAATTTTTTCCCCTTGAAAATAAAAAAATAGTGTAGTTTTCTTAGGGAGCTTTTTCTACCGGCCAGTTAGGAAAATAAGAATTGATTTCAATGTTTTTCTTCAATTACTAATATCTCCATGCATGGTGTTGTATTCTTCTGTAGTCAAAAGCTCTTTCCAAAACATATCATGGCTGTTACAACTTACAAGTCATTCTTCCATGGATTGTCCCCCACCTCAACCACCGCCTCTTTATTTCTGCTTAATAGCTGCCACATCATATGCTGAAACGTCCTCTGACTGCCGCCTCAAAAACCACCATGGCAAGGACCGGATTTGACTACTCCATCGGTACACAGTTCGAGGTCTATTGGTGTTTTTATGATTTCGTTGTTATGTTTCTTTCGTTGTGTTTTGTTACTTTTTGTTTGTGTTAAGTTTGTATCTCATCATGTTTGAGAAGAACTGGGTTTGTGTTTTGATTAGGAGGCTTACGACGAATATCATCAATTTTAGTATCCTTGCAACCTCACAAATTATTTTTTAGTATGTGGTAGAATTGGTCATACAAGAGATCACTTATAAACGAATTGAGTGAACACCTGTATATATTTTTGTTCGCAGTTGGAAGGTATTAAAGATTGTGGCTCAACTCATCATGTTTTTGATTGTATTTTGCTTATTTTAGCATTTGAATGAAATTTATTTTATTGTAAAAAAAATGTCATTTAACGAATTCACGGGACTAAAAATAAAAAATTAATCATATGTTTTAGCCATGGTTTGGCCATCTCATTCTAACTTTTCATTTTTCTCAAAAAGTTTAAAATTAATATATATGCAAATGAAGAATAAATAATGAGTAGCATTCTAAATTCTTAAGCAGATTTACGTGGAAGTGTGGACGTCTCTTTCACGCATTGTTATTTTTTTATGGCTGACTCTCTTATTGTTCGGATCTAACTACTTGAAGCATGTTATCTAACTTGTATCTTTGTAACTTGAAGCACTATATGTAGCTGATATCATTCCAAAATTTCATGGTTTACGGTTTAATTTTTTGTATCAATTCAAACTTTTGATGTCTAGGGTTTCCTAATTTTTAGGGTTTCATCATGGGTACCTTTCAATTTTTGGTTTTTCCCTTCTATTTGGAGACCCATCAACATAAGCAATAATCAAGTTGGTAGTAAAAAAAAGTGGTACAGTAAAAATATATTAAAACTTAACAATAAAGCAAATGAAAAATTAATGACTGCAATGTTTTAACACATGCATCCAATCCAATCATGATAATTTTGGTGAATACAAATTAAATTTTGAAAAGCTAAAACATTGTTGTAAATTTTGTGACAACAACGACCATCGCTTATAAACCAAACAATTGGGTTCGGTTGTTTAATGAACTCTACCAAAGGATTAATTGTTTAGAAGAACTGAGTTTTATTATTGGGCATGATGTTTTTTAGTCAGACTTTACTTATCTCATGATCGAACTCTAGATTATCAAAACCTTTTTTCCTTGAGAACCTAGGATTTGGATTATGTACCTTTGCTTTCTCCACCTTTGGGTGACTTTAGGGGGGAAAAGAAAGAGAATTTGAAATAGTTTGGAGAAATATGGAGAGTTGATGAAAGATAGAGATAAATGTAGGTGTCTTTCCATTTCCAAAGGTAGACAATCCCTATCGGAGAAAGGGGGATGAGGGGTGGGGTTAACATAAAAAACAAACATCACTTATAATAAAAAATTCCCGCCCACAAGTCGAAAGATTATAGAGAATCCCCTACTTACATGTACAAATTTGCATCCAGAATTCACACCAATAACATAGTTACTAGAAAATTATATATTTTTTTGAGTAAATTACACTCTCCTCCCTTCAAAAATGTTTGAATTACACTCATTTTCTTTCTTATGTTAAAATATACACTCCCCTCTCTTCTTATTCAAAACATATTAGAAATTTTTTCACTCCCCTCCCCTAAGAGAAGCTTGAATTACATTTCTCTCCTCCCTTATGTTAAAATCTACACTTTACTCCCTCAATATTTATTTTTTATTTCTAATAATCTAGAAAAATAATAATAATCTAACACACTTTGAAAAAAATAGTATTGTGAGTCTATTTTAATATAATAAAAAATTAAATACATATTTTTCGCTATTTTTTATTCACAATTTCATTAACATGTAGTTTTAAACCCTATTTTAAAATATGAAACAACCCAAAATAAAGTTAAAATATGTGAAAAAATTACTAAAGACAATAAAGCATGGTTATTTAAAAGTTAATTTTATACTCTAAATTATCAATGCAATAGCAAAATATTTAAATTTAATTATCATTGACATTTAAATTATAAAGAAATGAATTAATTTTTCTTAAATGATGGTTCAAAATTAATATATATCATAAAAATATTTATTTATGTTAAATTAGATTAAAGTATAGTGCAAATTTAATTATTAAGGGAGGAAGTTGTAATTCAATCATCTTACAAGGGAGGGAAGTATAAATTTTATTTTTCGAAGGAAGAGAGTGTATATTTTAACATAAAAAAGGAGAAGAGTGTAATTCAAATATATTTGAGAGGAAGGGAGTGTAATTTACTCTATTTTTTTTTAGGGATAAATTTATACCTATTGTAGGTGGGACATAAGGGTATGATCCTCATTCCAATTCCCAAACCATCATCCAGGACTATCTCGTCTATATCCACAAAGAAAAATTTACCGCCAACAAGTTTGAAGTTTATAGAAAAATCCTTAATTACAGATACAAATTTGCATCCGTGGTCCGCAGCAATAACATTTTTTTTGAACCAACCAATAACATTTTTCTTTTAAAGTGAACCAACCAATAACATAGTTACTAGAAAATTATATACTTGTAAAAATAATATTTTTTTATAAATGGATACAAATCATCACCCTTCAAAATAAAAAAAATAATAATGGATACAGATTAGGCAAATATAAATAAATGGATACATATTAAATGGATATAAATATTGGGAGTAAAATCATTGGAATAGGGTTGACTGTAGTGCATGATTACAGCCTTTTTAGTTTACACTCCGAAACTGTGTCACTTTACTTACTGATGCAATATTTGTCTTCCAAATCAAACAATCTTTTCAGATTTTCGTTTTCTCTTTCCTTCTCTTCAAGTAATATCGTGATTCTTCGCCGTGATTTTATTCCACAATTTAATGCCATTAATTCTCTAATCTCCTGAAAATTTTCATCATTCATCTTTACCACTTCCAAGCCCTTAAAGGTCCTTTATTTTTTTGGTATTTTTTTCATTGTTTTTATTGCCAATTCATTCAAAAGTTGAAACTTTCTTGTACTTTGTTGTGATAAGACTTTTAGGTTTTGAAATATTTTAATTTTCGAGGATCACGGTAATTACCAATGATAGTGATACAATATTGTTTAGATTTTTAAAGCTAGGATTTGTTATTATCCTTTTAGGGTTTATGATTATGGTTTTGTTCATTGTTAATAATGTATAAGTATGCTTCATTATGATCGTTTTTTTCTTGATATGAAATTTTAAACCAGATATATATGAAATATGTGAAAGTTTTGAGTTTGATATTATACTGTGTTTTATTTGATGATGATGGTATTTTTTTGTTTTTTTTTTTTTAGATTTTGAAATGTGGGATAGTTTTGATTTTGAAATTTTAATGTGTTTGATGATGATGATGATGTTTTTTTTGGTATTTTTTAATTTAAAATTTGAGTCGAGATATCTGAAATGTGGGATCCATAACTTAGAGTTTGATAATTTAATGTGTTTGATGATAATGTAACATCTTGTAAATTGTAATTTAGCAGGTTTTCAAAGTTAAAAGGCTATTCATTTTATTTTGAAAAAAAGGCATAATGGTAGCTAGAATCAAGCAAAGTGTTGCTGAGTCTCGTAAATCAACAAAACCAGTGGTTGGAGAGATTGATACTAATTCACCTATTCAATCTGTTAAAGATGCTGTTTCTCTATTTGGTGAAGCTTCTTTGTCTGCTGGGAATGTTACCATTAAGAAAGCAAAATCAAAACCTTATTCTGTTGAGGTAATTCTGGTTTTGTATTTTTATTTGTATGTGTATGTCAATAATTATGATCATATGATAGTGGAGTAGTGTAGTGACCTTAGTGTAACATTCTTTCTTAGAATTGGTCTAGAAGTAATGAATGGAGTTTCGTAAAATTTGAAGAAAATTTAACGACATATGTTGTCATTAGTTCAAAATCTTCTATATACGTATTAGTTCATTGAATTTCGACAATTCCATCAACAATATCCGGTCTTGGTTTTTCAATCGGGGAGAAGTACTAGTTCACATTTATGAGTTGCATCAATTATTTCCCCTCATTTACCTCACTAGGTAACACTGTTTCTATTGTTTAGATTGAAATTTAAGTCGATTTTTATGGGCTTCCACATGTTTTCAAAACATATAGTGCTATGTAAACTATCACATTTTCAAATTGGATAATTAATTTTTGGAGAAATTTGTTGAGGGTGTTCTAATTAGACAAGCTGTGGTCATCACTTAACTAAGTTTTTTGGTTATAATTTTCACGTTTCTCCTTTCCAGTGAAAGCTAAGGTGAGTTTTGTCAATCGTAGAAAATAGTGGTTCCTCATTCAAATTCCTCTATATCACCGTTATTTGCAAACATTCTATACTAGATAGCGTAATGTGATTTGTGTCGCTATAAATAACTGCTATTTAACAGCATTGACTGTAATGTAAATTTACTCTGCGTGTTATGACTTACAAGTCTTATTATTTTATTAGCGCGTTTGGGCAAAGGAGGCACAGCTTCACTTAGCACAGGAAGAGCTGAACAAATTAATGCTGCGGCTGAAAAATGCCGAAGCTACCAAGGCGCAAGTTCTAATGGAGCTCGAAAAATCCAAAACAACTGTTATTGATCTAAAACAAAAGCTTAAGGTTATCAATGAATCAAGAGAATTCACAATTCATGCAACAAAAGCTTCAACGAGCCAGGCTACGAAACAGCTTAAAGAAGAACAATGTGGCAATCTTAATGTAATCAATTGTGCTTCGAAAGAAGAGTTTGAAGCTGCTGTTCAGAGGTATAAATCTATTATTGCAGAACTTGATGTTGCAAAGCAAGAACTGAGGAAAATTCGTCAGGAGTGTAAGGAATCTTTGGAAGCAAGAGTTTCAGCTTTCAACCAAGCGGCAGAAGCTAAAGATGCAATGAAAACAAATGCAGAACGAGCTTGTGAGCTTTCGAAAGAAATTTTAGCTGTACAAGAATCAATTCAGCAAATGAAGGTTGCATCTGTCGAAGCTGATCAACAGAAACAGGAGATATTAGTTGAGAAAAATGTTCTGAGGCAATCATATAAATCTTCCCTCGATGAATCAGAAAAGAAATTGCTCGCTTTAAAGAAATATTTTAATTCAGAACTCGTTGAAAATCTTGAAGCGAAGCTTACCGAGACAATGAGTGAAATATCAGCTATTCAGAAGGAAATGGAAAATAAAAAGATGTCGGACTTTGAACAAGTGAAAAGTGTCACTTTGGAGCTTGTTGGTGCTAAGGAATCACTGCAGAAAGTTTCAGAAGAAGAAAGCTCTCTTAGAAGCTTGGTTGAAGCTCTTCGGATGGATTTGGAGTATGTAAAAAGAGAGCACTCAGAATTGAAGGAGGCAGAATGCGAAACTAAATCCATTGTTAAGAATATGTGTTCCGAGCTTCAGAGATGTGAGTCAGAGCTTGATGTCTACTTGGCAGAAGAATCTAAAGTTAGAGGTGCATCTGAGCAAATGATCTTGACATTGAACCAGTTGTCCGATGAAACTGAGAATGCACAGCGAGAAGCAGAAGATATGAAGATCAATGCAATCGAATTGAAGGTGGAAGCTGAAGTCACCAAACATGCATTAAAAGATGCAGAAATGAAGCTTAAACTAGCATTAGAAGAAGCAGAAGCGGCAAAAGCAGCAGAGATGCGTATTCTTGATCAGATCAGAGACTTATCTGAAAGGAATAATACTGCTCACGCTTCAACGACTGAATCCGGTGCTAGAATTACTATCTCGAGGGAGGAATTTGAGTCCTTAAACCGCAGAGCTGAGGAGTGTGATAAACTAGCGAGTGCAAAAGTGGCTGCTGCGACAGCACATGTTGAAGCTGCAAAGCTCAGTGAAAATGAGGCTCTCATAAAGTTAGAGGCAACTCAGATGGAAATTGAGGATATAAAGAAAGCAACACATGAGGCCTTGAAAAAGGCCGAGATGGCTGAAAAAGCAAGGAAAACGGTGGACAGTGAGCTTAGAAGGTGGCGCGAGAGAGATCATAAGAAAGCAGCAGAAACTGTGGCTCGAGTATTGGCTGAAACACCAATGCCGTCATCATCATCGTCTTCATCACGTTTATCTCCTCGGCTTTACAAGATTCAAAAGCAGCATTCACTTCCACAAAACATCGAGGCGAGGAAGATGGATAAAGGGAAGAAAATTCTACTGCCTAGTATTAGTAGCCTTTTTCCTAGGAAAAAAAGCTTGCAGGTTGAGAGAGGACTTCCTTCTTACCTTCCAGGTGAGACTCCTTTATGAAATTTGTTCTAATTTTGTGCAGCTCTTGAATGTGAGAGTAGCATATTGATTTAGGTGAGACTTCCTATGCTATTAGATTTTTGTCTTCATCATATAGAATGAGGGAAATGAATTTTGAAATATCAGCAGTTTGGTAACAAATTCAGGTTGAATGTTGCAGTAGATTATTGTTGCTGAATTTTGAGGTTTCATGTTTTGTAGTTTGATAAACTTTTTGCAACAAGCATTATGAGGATAATAAGCATTTGGAAAATTGTACCCTTTTTATCTTATTATATCAAATCTATTCTTCTGATTTCTTGATGCTTTACTCCTAAATTCCTGATAAAGATAAGGAGAGACATTGCTTGAAGCAATTTCCTACCGGTAGAACATGTTGCAAATAAGAAAAGAGTCTTGTTAACCGGTGCCCCGGGGACACAGGTTAAGAAATCCAGAAAAGAAAAATTATGAATTAAAAATAACACTTTTTTTATTTTTGAGAAATTGATTACACAATTTCCAATACAAAAGCTACTATACTATATTTGCTTTCTTAACCAGCGTCGGGTCCATAAGAAAAAAAGGATATAAATTATTAAATTAAAAATATATTTCACATTAAGAAAATCAAGAGAAAGATAATTTGATAATTTAATGTGAAGATACTTTTCTACAAGTGAGTGAGGTTATTAAACAAAATTTAGGTTTATGATAATTTTAATTTAGTACAAAGATAGTTTGAGTTATGTATATGATTTTAATTTAATGATTTTGATTCTCAATAATTTATGATTTTGATCTCTCAATGATTTTATTGATGATTTTAGTCTCTTTTTTGTTGTTGTTACAAATTGTAACTTACAATGATGGTGATGATGATTTCTGAAATTTAAAAGTTAAATAAATATGGTTATCCTAATATTGCCAATTTTTAATTTTCTAGTATCATCTAAAATATTTTAAGGCTCATTTTTTATTAGAATATTTGGGGAATGGGGTTTAATGTTTGATTTGGAATATTTTGTAGGATGTAGCATTGGACATTTTTCCTGACAACTGTGGCATTAGAATTCAAAGTGGACAAAATATAATATATACTTTTGATAATAAATTTTTTTTTTTTTGGCGTCAAAATTGGCATTTTAATTAGTTGATTTATTTGACATAATCAGTTAGTGAATTTTATGTAAAATATTACTTTGAGTAATAAAAAATGTAAAATATTGTTTGAAACTATTTATACAATTTAATTTAATTTGTGAATTTTTTTTAATAAGATAGCAGAATTTGTGAATTTTAAAAAGATAGTAGAATTCGAGAAAATTTGTACAAGAAATTATTAATTATTGAGATTGTATGTAAACTCGAATTAAAACAATCCGAAGTATACCAATAATATATTGGTTTAAGTTTTAGAGATTTGAACGTTTAAACAAGTGGTCATGAGTTTTTCGTGACTTTAAAATATGAAAAATATTCAATTGAAAATGAGAACCCGTGTTATATACATCATAATATTTTTGATAGAGATGGTCATCACAAAACAATGATTGTAACTTCACACTTATGAGATGGTAAAGAAAACAATGATCTTACTAACAAATACTTTTGAAACACCCTTTAAACATTCTAAATTAAGTCAAACATTTTAATTTTCAATACATATATATATCATTTTATAAATACTTACTATATTAAGTCTTAAGAGTGCTCAAGAAGCATTCCTAAAACTTTTGATGATATATTCTCTAAAAAGGTCTGGGTGATTGAACAAACGGAATCCAAGGAATTTGAGTTGGCTTGCATTTTTTTTTAAAAAAAGAAGTTGGGTAGCATGTTGGATAGTACTAAGCAATATCATCTAACATCTATTACGATCTAGGTGTCTTGCATTATTTAGTAAGAAAATAAATGATATTAACAAGGTCCACTAAAACAATAAATTAAAAATAGTGTTAGAAAGAAGAAAAAAAGAAACTCAATCCAATATTAAAAACAATTTCAGTCAAATAATATTGTTTTTTTTGGACAAACAGTCAAATAATATTGTTAAAAAAAGTCAAATAATACAAATTTAATCTTAAATTAATCACGATTAAACATAGTAGGAAAATTATGAAAAAGGCTTTTTTGGTCGGCACATTAGGTAATAGCTGAATGACACGTGTCATTTGACCCATGACCGACCCGATACTTGGAATGTTGCATTTTATTTTTGGAAGAAAGTGATTTTGGTAGGCTGGAGAAAAAGAAAAGGATAAAAAGAATACAATTGATTAAGAACTTTTTGATTTGATCAATTTGTTTGATATTTTAATTTTTTAACAAAATTTTAAAACTCGATATCCAACTCAATCAAGAGGGCAGATGAAGTTAGACCGGATCACTGATCCAAAGTATGAATGGTTAGCATCTCAGCTCAAAGAATTGAACCTAAGGCTTTTAAAGAGCACATTTTTATATCTGAAGCGTACACCATGTACCAATTCCTATGATTTTCTTGTAACAAACATATATTAAAAAATAAAAAAAATTCAAACACCATATGTGTTTGGTCTAATAAAAAGTAAGTATTGGACAATAGATGACAAACTTTTATGATATCGAACAATTTTTTGTCTTTTACCATCAAGATCTTGAAATTTAGTCATTCTTAAAGAAAATCAATTATATCAAAAAATAATCAAGCATATTAAAATCAATTATATATCTTTGCCAAACCAAATATACACTTAATTGATTTAGATTGAATATGAGAATAACCAAATAACTGAGTTCAAATAATTAATGAATTTCGCCAAAAATAAATTATTTTGGAAAATTTGAGTTCAATTATAAGTGAAATATAACTCATCATACATTAAATTTGATGACTTTGTGTTTGTATATATTGAAACGGATGATTATCTTATCAAAATAGTTTACTTTGACCATCAACTTATCAATTAAATACACTGAAATCATTAAATTTATCCAAATTTAACCGAATTACCGTGATACTTATCAAATCATAGATTAGTTCTTACAACTCTCACAATACCACAAAGCACAGGAACACAGTCTCTCTTCTTCCAACAACATCATCAAACCCCTCGAAACAGTAACAGAAAAAAACACACTCACACACTCACTTTCATTCTTCTTCTTCTTCATTTTCACTCTCAAACAAACAATGATGGGTAACAACAACAGAGAAAGAGAAGAACCCTTAACATTCACAATCCCATCATCTTCCTCTCATTCCTCGCCAATCACCGTCTCTGACACACTCGATAGTTACCTCACCGACCCAAGAAGCGCTTCTGGAAGTTTCCAGAACGATGGTGTTCTTTCATCTGGTGATGTTGCTGATTTTGAGTTTGGATTCTCAAGACCTGATTTTCGACAAAGTTCTCTTGTTGGTACTGTTGAGTTGTACGAACGACACGTGTTTCTTTGTTATAAGAATCCCAGGTTTTGGCCTCCTAGGATTGAAGCTGCTGAGTTTGATCGCTTGCCTAGGTTGCTTTATGCTGCTGTTAAGGCTAGGAAGAATCATATGAAGAAGGAGGTAGTAAAAGTTCTTTGATTTTTGGAACATTTATTTGTGCTTTTGATTTGTTGTTAATCTGTGTTGATTTTGTGAGTTTTTGGTGGTTGATTGGTTTTTTAAGTTGTAAAAGTTTAAGCTTTTGGATTGTTGGTTTTGTGGGGTGATGAATCATGAATGAATGAATGGAAGAATGATAGGTTTGAAGTTGGTGAGGTTTTAACTTTTTAATTTAAGGTAACTGTATGATCTGTTTAGTGTTTAATTGAATGTATTTGTGAAAATGTGCTAATTGTTTTGTGATTTTTTGAGTGTTTATGGTGATTGATTGGTTTTTAAGTTGTAAAAAATTAAGCTTTTGGGTTGTTAGTTTTGTGGGGTGATGAATTGTAAATGAATGATATTAGTGAGATTTTAACAAGTTAACTGTATGATGTGAAATTAATGCTAGTTGGATGTGTTATGAAAATGTGCTAATTGATTTTGTGATTTTTCTTTGTGAATTTATGGCGATTGATTGGTTATAAACTTGTAAAAAAACTAAGCTTTTGGGTTGTTTTTTTGGGGTTATGAATTATCCACTTGAAATTATTGAGGTTTTAACTTTTAAGTTAAGAACTATATGATCTGTTAAGTGCTTAATTGAATGTGTTGTGAAAAAGTGTTAATTGATTTTGTGAGTCTATCGTGATTAATTGGTTCTTAAGTTGTAAAAATATAAGCTTTTGGTTTGTTTGTTTTGCAGGGTCATGAATTATGAATGAATGATACACTTGGAATTATTGATGTTTTGGCTTTTTAAGTTAATTGTATGATCTGTTTAGTGCTTTAATTGAATGTGTTGTGAAATGTGCTAATTGATTTTGTGATTTTTAGATGATTTATTGGTTATAAACTTGTAAAAATTTATGCTTTTGGGTTGTTTGTTTTGTAGGGTAATGAATTATGATTTATGAATGAATAATCCACTTGAAATTTGTGAGGTTTGAACTTTAAAGTTTCTCTAAAAAAAAAATAAACTTTAAAGTTAAGTACTATTTGATCTGTAAAGTGCTTAATTGAATGTGTTGTGAAAATGTGCTAATTGATTTTTTACAAGGTTATGTGGTTATGGTGATTTGTCAGTTATGAACTTGTAAAAATCTAAGCTTTTGGGTTATATTTTGTGGGGTGATGAATCATGAATGATCCACTTAAATCATTGGTGTCATGGTTTTTTTGATAGCGAGATACCTTTTTAAGTTAGCTGTATGATCTGTTTAGTGCTAATTGATTGCATTGTGAAAAGGTGCCAATTGATTTTGGTTATTAAATTTGTGACTTGTTTGTTTCTTTGCTAGACCCGGTTAACGATATGTGAGGGTCATGATGGGACTGAAACATCTAATGGGGATGTGTTAATCTTTCCTGACATGATCAGATACAGGTTAGTGTGAGCTTTGTTTTGCAATATTTGATTCCCTTGTGAAGGTTTTTCTTTTGTTGAGTACAAAATGTTAATATTGCAGGAGATTGACACATTTTGATGTTGAAACTTTTGTTGAAGAAGTTCTTGTGAAGAATGGAGAGTGGCTACCTGGAACACCTGAAACTCTGAAAGGTTCATATGTTTTTGTGTGTTCACATGGATCACGTGATCGCAGATGTGGGGTTTGTGGACCTGTTTTGGTTAATAGATTCAGGGAAGAAATAGAGTATCATGGTCTACAAGGTAAAGTATTTGTTAGCCCGTGCTCGCACATTGGGGGACATAAGTATGCAGGAAATGTCATTATATTTGGATCAAGCGTGAATGGAGAAGTCACTGGACATTGGTAAGGAGAAGACCTGCTCGGTTATCAAAATTCTTTTTTCTCACAGAACTTTATGTTTATTAATTTAAATGTTGAAATGCCGTTGTATACCATATTGGTTATTTAACTGGCCTATATTCTACTCAACTAATATAACCAGGTATGGATATGTTGCCCCGGAGGATGTACCTTTATTGCTTCAACAACATGTCATGAAAGGGGAGATTATAGACTCATTATGGAGGTGATTATTTTTCATAATTATTTTTGTTATTAGGCTTTTCATCCTCTAAATGACAATACTTGGTCGCTCTCTGCTGCTGGCTTTTTGCTTATTTACGGGATAAGAAGTTAATTTTACATAAGTTTGTAAGAGTAGGCTAAGAGAGGTATAATTTTAGTTATATTAATATGGCTTATTGTCATTTTCAAGTCAACAAATTAGAAGTTCAGAAGGATATTAAAGGTTAATACTGCAGAAGAGTTAACTAGCAAGATTCAAAGTTTTCTCAGAAAATTTTAAGTTTAACACAATCAAGATTCTCTCAATCCTCGAGGGTTCATAATTCATTTAATTAGGCAGGGCTTTGTATTTCAAAAATGGTCTCTTTGCTTATAGGCCTATATGCCGTTTTACTGTTACTTCTTTGATATATGTTTTTTTAATCTGAATTGGAATAAAACACCCTTAAGTCAACTTTGGTTTCCATATTTTCAAATTGAAATTGTGTTCAGACATCAACTGTTATGTCCATACCCTCTATCTGATGATATGACAGCTTTGCTCCATCTGCATTTAAGTGGCAACTTAGACCTGCAAGCTCTTTTGTTGACTGTTTATTTTTTCTATTACTTATTATCCTCTCTGAGGGATTAACTTAAGTTGCTACTAAAACAAAGTACTTATGATGGGTAATTCAATTACCACGGTTTTGCTTATGGCCATGAGAACAAGACCCAAATCGTGATTCAGAATACCTATTTTTCGAATTGTAAATTGAATCCTATTAGGAATCGCAAGACACATTAACAATAAAAATACAACACTTTTAAGTAAAAAAAAAAAAAAGAAGACACAGGCATAGCACAATTATAGGCGCATATGTCATCTACTGACCTTAAATAATTCAAGATTCAAGATATAAATCAAATGTCAAAAGAAAAGTGGCCGACTAGACAAAGTTTTCAAAAAAAGTGGTTGGCTACACTAAGTTTAGCTAGTGATTGATTAGAGTGTACCAGGGTTCATCATAGTGAATTGAGATATAGCATAATGAATTGGGATTGGGATTCCATCATAACGAATCAGATTTAAGATGAAGTTAGATATACACAAGAATTTCATATCGATTGAGTTCAGTTTTGTATGAATTGAGATACAACTCGCAGGAATGTGAGATACTGATAACCAATATGTTGCTTAATATGTATCTGGCTGATGATTAAAGATACTATTGATCATATGTCCCTGGACCATATTCTGACTTGTATTCATTGTTCACTTCTTTGAATATTTCCGTCAGGGGTCAGATGGGGTTATCAGAAGATGAACAAATACAAAAGCAAGAACAAAGGCTTTTGCTGAGTTGCATAGGAGATTTAGAAGAAAACCCTGTACTGAATGGATCTCTAGACAATTTCACGAGCTGCTGCCAACCAAATGGAGTGAGCTGCTGCCAAGAAAATGGAAACTCTTCCTTTTGTCAGAGTCAGGTGTCAGTGGATGAGAGAATGAGCTCCGATGTCATCGAGACTGAAGCAAAGCTTTCAGCTGATAATAATAAGAGCAGCAGAGCGGCGGTTTCTCGAATCAACAGCGGGAAAGGAGCTTCATGCAGGTCTCGTTCTATGACATCATGGCTTGACGGCTGGGAACAAGAAGATACTTATGCCGCTCTTGCTGTTGTCTGTGCTGCTGTATCGGTCACTATCGCCTATAACTGCTACAAACAATTGACATAGGAGGAATCAACTTTGTCTGTGTTATTATTATTTAGGTCAGTTTGCTTAAGCTTAACATATTTATAGGGATGGGCAAAGTTCAGTTCAGACCCAAAACTGTGTCCGAACTGAACCGAACTGTTTTTCAGTTTGTTTGAACTGAACTGAACTATAATGGAACAGTTCAGACCGAACTGAACTGATTCTTCAAAATGGTGAACTGTTTCATTTAAAAAAAAAACTGAACTGAATTAATGTCAACTTAAATGGTTTTTTTCAGTTCTGTTTGAACTCTTACATTATTCTTTGAACTGAACTGTTAATAGGAACAAACAGTTTTTCCTACAAGCAATCCAAACAATTTTTACTAAAATATCTTGACAAAAATCTCCAAAATGAATTAGAGTTTAAATAAGAACTATTTAAGATCAATGTTGACATTGATTCAATGTTGCCAGCAGCATTACACATAAGTAAACCAACATCACAAATTAAGATAAAATCACTAAATAACAAAAAAAAAAAAAAGAAGCAAATCTGATAAGCTGCAAGCATAATCAACAAACAGGTAATTCCTCTAAGTTTCTCTATGGTCTCTGCAATTTTACTAGGAATAGGATAGGACCAAACAATTCATTACTACTCAAATCCAAAACAACAAGTTTCTCTGAGAACACAAGCCTTGAATATATTCTATGCTTCATAGTTAGTACACATAAAAAACAGGAGTTACTTATTAGCAGCAAGCACTTTAAAACTACACCAGGAAAGTTCAATATGCTTGTCCCTTCTGATAAGTGCAGGATCAAGCTTCTAGACATTATTATTTGCAAAAA
>Ga0315914_1003307_pt1 | contig 24533 bp, 7 predicted proteins | sample MpolenodulesMG_FD_203920 | JGI IMG/M metagenome (GOLD analysis project Ga0315914, IMG submission 203920) | Medicago polymorpha root nodule microbial communities from Los Angeles, California, United States - elongated nodules | ecosystem: Host-associated > Plants > Roots > Nodule | place: USA... | reverse complement strand
ACCCACCCCCCCCCCCCCCCCCCCCCCCCCCCAATTTGGGTCGCTCTTCTAACGTGGAGCATGTGGATGCGAGTTTTGCCGAGTTATTTGGCGTTTATCATAGGTTGATGTTGATTATCAATAACTTTATTAACACGTTATTTACAAGCTAAATTATTTAAAAGTCCTTAATTCTCTTCAACATTTGATCACTTACATTTGCTTGTATATGCTTATTTGTTTGTGAATATTTTTGGTTTGAAGGAGCATATTCCTAATATTTATTTCAAACATGCAATTATAGATGAAGATTGTTGTGCAGATTTTTTGATCAAACTCAAGTACTCTTTTAAAGTTAGGTGTAATTTTTTGACAAATTCGTTCATCATAGTTGAAAACTATGATGAGATTTGATACCTCACACTTAGCTCTAATGTTCTTGTTTTTCCTTTACCATTCTACCCAAAAAAACATGCATTACAAAATTCTTGTCCAATCCTTTGTAAATGATTAGGTACATTCCATTCGTTGAATATCAATATCTAAATAGCTGGTACTAGTGTACATTACTTTTATTTTCGTTTTTTAATTTAAATAACAAAATAGAAAAGTTGACGTAACTAAAAATACAATGTTATGTTTATTTGATAAATTAGGGATCGATCTTTCTCTTACAAACAACATTGAAGAATTCAAATTCATTTATTATTTTTAATAGTTCATCTTTTAAGTAGTTCATAGTTAGGTTTACACTTTTTTTAAAATGCGGAGGAGTGGAGAGTTGAATTCAAACTTCAACTCCTATAAATAATGTCACTAGTAATTATTAACTGAACTACGTTTACCAAAATTAACGATACTCTATTTTACCTTAAAAGCTACTTACCCTCAAAACCAGTACTTCAATTACACATTATCCATAAGCCTGTAATAGATAAAAAATATTTGAGCGAGATTTACACGTAGAAGTTTTTTTTATTTCTAGAGAGGTTTTACACATAAATGTTAAAGCATGAAAAGTCAAACTAATAGGTTTTGAATTGAATTATTTCAACTAGCAATGCATTTGACCTACAAATTTATCTTATTTGTATTTGTGATCAAGTTGAACTTCACGTTTCAAAAATAAGTTGAACTTCAACGCGTTCAATTAAATTGCGGCTCATTTTGATAAATAAATAATAGCAACCTTAGTTTAAAAATAAAATAAAAAATACAGCCTGTCCCAATCAGTTTTTTTTTTCTTGACAAATAATTCCTAACTTTATAAACAAATAAAAGACAACTTTATTAATATTTTGACTTAAATAGGCCAAAGACAACGAGTATGCGACTCAAAAACTCGTAAGGGTTTGATTACTAATGCATTGGACACATCATTCAATATTAGTTCTTACATGTCTATTTGAAACCAGTTGTGTTTGGTTGCATGACTTCTTCACCTTTTTGACATTTCTAGATATGTTGAGATCTGCATGTTTCAAGTCGTCTTGTCCACCTAAATGTTGGTACTTCATGCTAGAAAGAGCCTTATGCTTGATGTTTTGTTCAGGGAGCTCTTGGAGTTTCAATTTTGAGTCTAATTTATAATGTTGTATCCATATTAGATTGAACCTGAGTCAAGTATAATACCCCGGTTTGTGTATCTTTTTTTTTGGTCTAGTAGCCTAGTGACTGAAACTCACACAATTAAATGTGGATAAGTGAGGTGTCCGGGGTTTGAACTCTGGCCCATGCATAAATTATGCAATGTCTCTATCAACTGATCTAAGCTCACGGAGACTCTATGTATCTCTTTCTTTTTATTTAGTTTAATTTTTTTTTTTTTTACTATAAAAAATATTAAATTTATTTTTCTCTCAATACTCCATTCTCGTCTTTTTTGGTTCATAAGTTTTCTACCTGTTTGCGGTGATTATTAGTTAATTTGAAAATCTACAAAATCCAACCACAAATATAAATATTTAATCGAGTCCTACACGTTATGCACTAAGCTCACGAAAATGCGTGTTCTTTGGCATGAGCAAGTTTTAGTAGAAAATAAAAAGTAAAGATGCAATTAAGAGATGGAAGAAACGGTCGACAAATATTGATTTTCTACACCAAAAGACAAACTACACACCCCAATCACTATTATAAACAAATAAAATATATACATCATTTATTGAATAAACCTTAAAAATAAATTTTTGCTTATAATAATGACTGCATGGTGTACACGCATATGTAATAAAAGTGTTAAAACTAATTTTAAAATATAAATGCATGAACGTAAAGTTAAAATCATGAACATGTAAATGCCATGGATTTGAATAGGTTTTTGAATAACAAAAAACAATATAAAAGGAAGAAAAAAAATGAAAAATATAATCAATATATATACACACACACTCACACTGTATTGGTTTTTTTTCCTCCAAATATAAATGTGTATTTTTGCTAACATAAACATTCATGTCTTTTTGTAGGTCTAAGCTAACATATATATATATATATATATGGAGTTTTGCTATAAGCCATCTATGAAGGTGTCTTTTAGCAACTCACACCTCAATGTGTGATTTCCACTTTTTAGTTATAACTTTGCTAAAAGACACCTTCATAAAACGTGTCTTCTAGCAAAACCCATATATATATTTTAGGTTACCATAAGCACGAAATTTTAATCACCAATTAACAAGAACTAATCTCAATCGAAGAAAAATTTATGGAACACACGATGTGTGCTCTTCTCTTTCAACCATTTTTCATATAAAAAAAAGGGTGAGATATCAAACTTTTAACCATTTAAAAGACTCAAACATCTTAACATTTTGACCAAAATTAATTATTTGTTTACGTGACTGAAAAAGGAAAGGTGAACTTGTAATCGACAAGAAAATAAGAGAAATTGTTGAAATGATAGTAAATTGTCTGAAATGTAAATAGGACATGAAGATAAAATTGCTAGAAAATTAAAGACGTACAAGAAACAATTTAACACTAGGAAAAGAACCAAACATGGAATCCAATGCCGACAAAAAATAATTGGACTCTAAAGATATAAAAAAAAATTAAATAAAAGCGAAGAATTAAAAAGGTAATTGCATTGGTAAAATCCTAAGATAATTAATTCACCAAAAAAAAAAAATCCTAAGATAATTAAACTTGAAAAAAATACTTTTATTCCAAAAAAAAGAAAAACTTAAAAAATATACTTAGTTTCTTTGAGCTTGAATCATTCTTCTTTTTGTGAGTATGTTTCAGAAAACCTATTACATCGTATAAAATACTAATAATATATATGATTCAAAGTTGAAAAATGAAAATAATAATAATAATGATGAAAAATTATTAAGTTGGAAACTTCACGTTATACACAAGCAAAGTTGGCAAAGAGATGCAGATATCTATCAATATATAGTTGAAAACTGGAAGTTTGTTGTTGGGAAAATGACTTTTGCCGCAGACATTCGGGCAAAGACAACAAAGTGGTGCACCTCAACATTGAATAACTCTGCGTGTAGCATGTCACTAATCTCAAATATATGTTTTTTCTTCAGATCCATTCAAAGTTTTATTACTTTAGAACAATATTAATTTTGGTAGATAATAGTTGACGTTGTAGCTTGATGTATGAATCAGTCTATTACTTGACCATTTTAATGCTTATATAATTTTTGTGAATTCTTTGAAGATATTTACTTAAACCGGTAGTTTATAACAATAATATTTTCAAAGTCAGTTTAGTTGTAATTTACTTATTTATTAAAAAGAAAAGACCAGTTGATTCATTTGAATGAGCCACTAACCAATAAATATTACTTTATATAGTACCAAGTGAATCGAATATGATCACTTACACTTACCAGTTACCACCATTACCAATATTACAGTACAACTCCTTGCACGTGTTGTCACTGTTGACATAAGAGTATTTTATAAAAGAATCGATCAAATCATCAAGTTATAGCCTACCTATTTAATTTGGTAATGATTAATTAACTTGATTGCTCTCTTTCAATGATTTCACAGAAGAGAAGTCAGGAGTTGAATATTCAATGTTCAACCAAAAATGTCTTCTTTCTAATAGTTTTTTTTTTGAAGAATTCTTTCTATTAGTTAAAACCTCATAAATCTTTTTTAAAAAACCCTCATAAATCACATATTTGTTTGACCAAAAAAAATTGATCCATACAACTATTATTTTCTCAAATTGACGTTTTCTTATAATTTTTAACGTCAGAGTTTGTAAAAAAGGAATTAATACATTTTTTTTAATGAAAAAGGAATAACCACAATATATGTCTACAATAATTTTTTGATAGAATATGTCTACATAATTGATAATATATATAGTCATTTTAATCTCTAAACGTGTATCGAATAACCATAATAATTCTTTAATGTATCAAAATTTTAAAATAATCTTTAATAATCAAAATAATATTAAAATATTTCGTTAATATTATCATGTTAATCCTTCAACATACTTATTATTGTCATATTAGTTTTTACAAGTACTTATTCACTGTCATATTAATCCTTATACGAAAATAATTAATTTTAACATTGAAGGATTATTTTAGCGTCATAAAATATTTTGACTAATAAAATACATAATCGTAAATTATTTTTAAATTCCATTACAGTGAAGGACTATTGTGATTAGTTACTAGGCATTATGAACTAAAATGACCACTACTCCTTATATTATTCTTATTACTTTTGACTTTCTAACACTACTAATTGTTTAGAGAGTTAAAAGGGTCTTTACACAACAATGTTGATAAGGATATTATCGAACAAATAACAATTAATGCTTTATAGATTTAATTATTTCAGTATACAATATACAATATCAATGCATATGATATGGATAAGAAGTAATAAAGAATTTTTTTTTCCTAAAAAATTACTTACTATGTGAAAGTTGAAACAAAATTATTTTAACTTTCTCTTTTAAATATCTATTTAACCCGATTTTTATTTACCGTAGTAGTAGTGGAACTATCATATATTAGTAGCGTATATTAATAGGAGGATACAAGGATATGACTATATGACTGAAGTAAAAAAATTAAGGAATGGAATGATAAAGAAGCAAGAGTTAAAAAAATCTACCATAATAATACTAATACTAATAATGATAAAAAAAAAAAAAAGAAGCATACCTTAATCAATAAATAATTTATTCTTTAAATATCTCATCTGCTAGCTGTACTTGTTTATAAAGGGGTTCTTTACTTTCCCAAAAAAAAAACGGTTTTTTTTTTGTCAAATAGTCTAGTGGCTAAATTCACCTTTTTCAAGATGAATAAGTGGGGTGTCCGGGATTCGAACCCTGACCCCTGCATATAACAACACATGTCCCTGCCAACTGAGATATGATCACGGGGACAAAAGAAAAAAAAGGTTTCTTTACTAAGCAAAATAAAAAGGTTTCCTTAAAAAATAATTGAGTTATATATTTTTAAATATAAAAATCGAATGTTTACAAATATACAAATGTAATTTTTAGGAAAAAAAATTATAAATGTTTAAAAATATCCAATTATTTAATGATATATCATATTTTAATATTAATTTATTTAAAAATAAAATCACATTTTTGCGTGCAGGGTCCAATACCTAACCAAGCTTCAAAGTATCTAATAATTTACCTTAAAGAAATACTAATGAATTCTTGTAAGAAAAAATAATGAATTAAACTTTTAAACAAACTTTGAAGTTTTATCAGAATTTCAAAAAGATATATTAACAATTAATTGTGATATGTGATAAATCAAACTTAGACCTGACATTTTAAAAATAGGTATTAGAGTCGCAAAGAGTATCATAGTCTATTTATGAGTATTTCAGGTGAAAAACTATTTCTGCATGGATGAAAAAACAGACAAGTAATTTTTTTTTGGACAAATAGATAAGTAATTAACAATTGATTCCCTAAAATAAGTATTTAATAATTGATGTAATTAGTTTGTAAAAAATTATAATTGATGTAATTTTTTTTCTTACCGAATAATTGATCTAATTAATTTGAGGTGTATGGATAAAAAAGTTTACCTTCTCACGGTTATTATTATTATTAAAACCAATTAAAATGATGTGAGACATATAATCGTGAACATAATTCAATTGAATGAGACATGCATTGTTATGCAGAAAATTAGGTTCGAATCAAGATAGATTATAGCTATTAGGCTACTTGATAGAAGAAAAAAAAGAGAGACATTGACCTTGTTATGTGGTTTTTTACATGTTATGTGCAGTTTTAACACCTCATGGTAAATATTTGTATACAATCTTTTTTATAACAAAATAAATGTGTAACTTTTCGTAAATTATCATACAAAAAAAAGACAGAGTGGAGTAAAGTAGTGGTACTGGTTGGTATTACACAATAAGAACATAAATCTCACAACTTAAAAGACACAGTGATCGATCCACGAAGAAGAAGTGGTGCATGTGTCGACTTAGCTGTACTTGGCGGAAATACCGGTAAATCCCCATTTTACCCCTCCTACACTCACTCACTCACCACCCTAATACACACACAGTCATTGAGTTGAGAGAGATGAAGAAAAAACCAAACACTGCATCAGCAGCCCCCAACAACCTTTTACTGTCTCTCTTCTTCTTCTTCTGACGTAGTTGTTTTTGACACACCTCTCTCTCTCTCTCTCCATTTTTTTTTTCAACCCTTCATATTAATATTATATTTTCTTTTTTATTTTCTACATTTTTTAAATTTCTTTTTCCCCTTTTTCCCTCTGTCAACTCAAGAACAAGAAGAAGAAGAAGAAGAAGAAGCATTCAGAAAGAGCGAGAGTAGGTCCAAACATTTCTCATTCAAAGCAAAAATATAAAATCAGCTCGTGATTTTCAGGTTACACTTTTTTCCTTTCCTCTTCCGTTTTTTCTCTTCTTGATTATGTATACTAAAATGTTCAATGTAGAAATGTGTTCTTATTTATATTTCTGAATACTGAATTGTGATTACAGAGAAAGAGATTGATACTTGTTGGGGTCAATGGTAATGGTTGTTGGATCTTTGACTCAAACTTGATTAATATTCTGATTAAAAAAATAATGGTGGATCCAAGAGGGATATTCTGGTTCTGGTTTGTGTTATTGCTTTTATTTCTGTCTTTTCATGGAACATTGGAACAGACTCAGCCATTAACTTCACCTTTGGAACGAGAATCACTTCTTCAACTAAGAACTTCTTTGGGTTTAAGAAGCAAAGAATGGCCAAGAAAACCAGACCCTTGTTTAATCTGGATTGGTATTACATGTCAGAATGGTCGTGTTGTTGGTATCAACATCTCGGGTTTTCGAAGAACAAGAATTGGTAGAAGAAACCCTCAATTTTCTGTTGATGCTTTAGCTAATTTTACTCTATTACAGTCTTTTAATGCCTCTGGTTTTTATCTTCCTGGTTCTATTCCTGATTTGTTTGGTGTTAGTCTCCGTTCGCTTCGCGTGCTTGATCTTCGCTCTTGCTCGATAATCGATGTCATTCCTAACACTATTGGGAATTTGACTAGTCTTACTGGTCTTTATCTTTCTGATAATAATCTTACTGGGAATGTTCCTGATAGTTTAGGTCAACTCTCGGCACTTTCAGTTCTTGATCTTTCGGGGAATTCTCTTACTGGCAATATACCGGAATCTTTTGGCTCTCTTGCAAATCTTTCTTCCCTTGACTTGTCTGGCAATTTTTTTTCTGGGTCTATTCCTTCGGGTATAGGGACTCTTTCTAGGTTACAATACTTGAACCTTTCAGGCAATGACCTGAATTCTTTGCCTGCACAATTGGGTGGTCTTACTAGCTTGGTTGACCTTGATCTTAGTGAGAATTCTTTTACTGGCGGTGTTCTTCCTGATTTGAGAGGGTTGAGAAACTTGCGGAGGATGTTACTTGGAAACAGCATGCTTAATGGACCATTGCCGGTGGACTTTTTTACTGTTTCATTGCAGTTGCAGACTGTAGTTCTGAGGAAAAACAATTTTACTGGTTCTTTGCCTGTTGAAATGTGGTCTCTGCCGAGGTTGACGTTCGTTGATGTGTCTTCCAATAGTTTCAGTGGTACACTTCCCAGTTCTAGTTCCTCTGCTGGTTCTACGGTTGCGGTGCTCAATATATCTCATAACTTGTTTTATGGAAATCTCACACCTGTGCTCAGAAGGTTCTCTTTTGTCGATCTTGCAAACAATTATTATGAGGGTAAGGTTTTGGATTTCATGCATAACGTATCAATAGATAGTAATTGCCTTCAGAACGCGACAAATCAGAAGTCAACGGTGGAATGTGCATCATTTTATGCAGAGAGGGGACTCAGTTTTGATAATTTTGGACAACCGAATACGACAAAAGCCACAGAAGGTTCTGGGAAGAGTAATAAAACTAAGATTATATTGGCGGCAGTCTTGGGTGGACTTGGTTTACTTGCAATTTTGGCGTTACTACTTGTACTGTTGATTCTGTGCACTCGTAAAAGGGGTAATTCAAGTCAAAGGGGAAACGGTGTGGGCCCTGCTCCTGCTGGAGGAAGTCCTCCGCCGCCTGGTGTATCGGTAAACCTTGCAAGTGTAGGTGACTCATTTACATATCATCAGTTGCTTCAGGCAACCGGAGATTTCAGTGATGCAAATCTCATAAAACATGGCCACACTGGGGATTTATTCAACGGTGTTTTGGAAAATGGGATCCCCGTCGTCATCAAAAGGGTCGACATGCGATCTACAAAAAAGGATGCTTTTCTGTCTGAATTGGACTTTTTTAACAAGGTTTCTCATCAAAGATTTGTTCCCTTATTAGGTCATTGCTTAGAAAATGAAAACGAGAAGTTCCTGGTATATAAACTTATGCCAAAAGGGGACTTGTCTAATTGCTTATTCTTCAAAAACACCACATCGGAAGATGGTACTTTGCAGTCGTTGGACTGGATAACTAGGTTAAAGATTGCTACTGGAGCAGCAGAGGCCGTATCATATCTTCATCATGAATGTATTCCACCTATTGTTCACAGGTATTTTTGGATTTCCCTTATTTTTTCTTTGTTTTTTTCCTTGTTTGTTTTGGACCAGCCATTCCATTTTGAGAACTGATGCAATACCTGATTTAATAAACTATGAATTCTCACTCAACAGCATCCCTCGTTGCATCTTTATGAAGGATTCAACCCTTCCTGTTGGTCCTCTTTGTATCAAAACATATGTTTGTTGATGTCCATAGAAGTTTAAGATATGCTTACTAGGTTACTTTTCAAATATTGTTGTGACTAATTATAAATGGCACTGTCATACATGTTGGTATTTTTTCTTTATCTTCAAGGTGGCTGTGTATAGTCGGTATTTTTTCTTTATCTTCAAGGTGGCCGTGTATAGTGACTGGGTTTTGTTGTCATTATTTTGCGTGTAAAGTGTAAACCATCTTTAAGATGCTACTCAATAGAGTTGAAAAAAGAAAAAGGTTGGGAACAAGTTCAACTCTGAATATATTGTTTTTAATTAATTTAATCGACTGAGCCATCTCAAGTGTGCTTGGAATGGAGAAGCAACAAGTTTACATGATATAATCTAAATTCAAGCTTAATAGATTGCCAGTGGTGATAACCCTATCTTCTAATTATTGTAGAGATATTCAAGCGAGCAGCATACTTCTCGATGACAGATATGAAGTTCGGTTAGGGAGTCTAAGTGAAGCCTGTGGTCAAGAAGGTGATGCCCATCAAAGTAAAATCACCCGGTTTCTGCGATTGCCTCAGTAAGTACTCCGCTAACATTGTATTTAAAGTAACTGAATGGTTATTCACTGTGCATTGACCACACTGTGCTTTGTGGGACTTAATTATTTAGACCGTTTTTGGGAAAAATGCCTATGATTTGAAATTTTATACTGCTTTAAGAATTATTTATATATTTTAGAAATGTCATTTTGTCTGTATGTATATGTATGTGTTTTAAATAACAAATGCCGCTCATTCGGTTTTTGTAATCACTGCTCATTAAGTTTTCCGGGCTTTGCAACGCTAGATTCTTTTCTTACCTTGCTTTTTCTTTCACATTTTCTTCCATTATTTCATTGCTCTGTGGTTCAGCTGCATTATGAGTTTGACTACTTTTAATGTCATATTTGCAAATTTATATTGTTTGCTATAAAGAAGCTGTATCTCATTTCTATTTTTAATGTGTAGGTCCTCTGAACAAGGCACATCTGGTAAGCAGACGCTCAATTTCTGTTTTCAAAAGTTTTATGTTTTGATTGCTTGTCTGTGTCATACATAATTCCACACTTTCCTTCTTACAAAGTATTTGGTGCATGCGTGGATTCGCTTACTTAGGAAAAAATTGCTCCCTCCCCCAAAAGCTGTGTCAGTAAAACTTGCAAGCTATTTTGAACAGAAAATAAGCTAATCCAAACTTTAAAAATGTACACATGGTCTTCCCATGTTTTCTATATGGTTGCAAAATTTATTCCTTGGCATAAAAGATTCCCTGGAACAAAATGATTTCCACGTGGGAGGGATTGGGAAATAGATTCCCATGAGATGTGAACGAATTCTGTTCGTAACTTTCTTTTTTTAATTCCTATAACTGCCTCTACACCAGCGTTGTCAAATATTAGCCGTGGCGGATGTTTTTATAACCTCCATGGCTAATTTGCAAAGGATGTGGTTGATTAAAATGGCGGATTTTAAGCTTTTCGTAATGGTCCACTATCCGCAATCGATAACATTGCTCTACACCCCACTTCTATGAAAGACTATTGGGATTTGGGAGTGTCATATAAATGGCTAAACATTATATAAAAAGTACCTGGGGATAACATTCCCATCATTAAATTTTGATGACTTGAAACAAATGCCTCGTTGCTAGTGTTGGCTTGCAGGATATAGTATTTTTATGAATTAGTTTGTATTAAATGATGATTGATCTGGTGGTTTATTTAATATGCTTGTGGTAATTGTATTTTCTGCTTTTCTAACTTGAGGTAAGGCAGAGACATTTATGTTGAGCTAAACAGAATAGTCATTCAATCTATTACTATTATTTTGACACAAGTTTTGTGTACTGTCCGTGGAAACAGGTTCATCAACATCAGTTTGTGCCTACGACGTTTATTGCTTTGGGAAAGTGTTACTTGAACTGGTGACTGGTAAGCTGGGAATCAGTGCTTCCAGTGAGGGTGTATTAAGGGAATGGCTTGATCAAATTCTACCTTTCATTAACATGTATGACAAGGAGCTTGTGACGAAAATCGTTGACCCATCTCTTGTTGTGGATGAGGATTTCTTAGAGGAAGTGTGGGCAATAGCCATTGTTGCCAGGTCATGCCTAAACCCAAAACCTTCAAGACGACCACCGATGAGATATGTTCTCAAGGCTTTGGAAAATCCTTTAAAAGTTGTAAGAGAAGAAAGTTCGAGTTCTGCGCGGCTGAAAGCAACCTCTTCTAGAGGCTCTTGGAATGCTACTTTGTTTGGTAGTTGGCGTCAGAGTTCGTCTGATGTAGCCGTAGTCCCTGCAGCTTCTGGTACGAAATTAGAAGGGGCTAGTAGTTTGAAGCTTTCAGCAACTAGCAGTTCATCGTCGCGGAGACGTCATTCAAATGAGATATGCCCTGAACCATCATTTGGCTTACCTGATGTAGAGAGGGTGGACCCCTGAAGGAATAGAGGCTTAAGTTTTAAACTTTTTTCTTCTTTTAGTTCATTAATACCCTTGTGCTCTTGTTGGTTTCTGAGCATTTCTTAGGGTATTTTTGGAACTAAAAAGTGCTCATTGCACATTTCAGCAGACAAATTGGCAGTAAATTCCTTGAACTCATGATAATACCTTTCAAAGGGGAATATTGTTTTTGTTTTCAGTGGTTTTGGACAAACTTGTGGAGAGATGTAGAGTGGAGAGAAAGACCAATTGACAACTGCTGTGGTAGATATGGATGATACTTCTTTGACTGCTTGTTTTGGACAGAGACAAGCTCCATTTTTTTCACCTGTAATTGAATTTTTTTACCCCTTGTCCCAAGTCTTTTAGTGGTTGTACATTTTGAATCCGGCACTTCTAAAGTGAGCAGATAGTAAAGTAAGTGATCTCAACCATTAATGATAAAATTAAGGGTTGATAATTCAACATACTCATGATTTGTCATGTATGTACATTTGATATTAACCATTGGTTTATTTATCAATAGTTGATATTACTTACTTTATTATACTTTAAAGTGACTTACTCATTTTAAAGAAATAGATTCTTAAATTTTAATTTGTAAGACATTATTCTTCATTCAAATCATAATTGATGATATTTTTTTGGGAAAAAAGGGACCAACGTCAGAATTATAGAGGATGAAAGAGAAAACTGGTTTTACTAGTTCTTCCCTTATGGATCTCTTAATTGGTTTTGGAAACGTTGTTATGTTTGGTTGCACATTGTACACTCGAAATGCACTCCCACCTGTTCTGCTGCGATTTTTTAGAAGCTATAAAACCAAGCTTATGCGTTAATGTAGACAATTCCTTGCAGTTTTGGATTCAATTGATATATACTATTGGTGTAAAAAAATCTACATTTTCAGCCTATGATAATAGTTTTTATGATAATAATTCTTTCTTAACGTATGAACAACTTCATTTGTTTGTTTTAGCAGAGACTCATCACTAAAATTTATATAAAAATGAGAAAATGCGGATTTACAACGATGCCGTATTTTGACATATGAAAACTGTCCACCACGTTCTGAGTCTAATTCTAAATCAACCGGTCCCAAATTTAACTCATGTATCCAATTGAGGGCTGAAAGTAAGCCAAATGCTTCACCAATTTAAACATTGTAAAAAAATATCTACATTAATACTATTCAAATTAAACTATGTTTTTTTTTAATAAAAATTAAACTATGTTTTAACCATAGTTTAAATTCAACATTATATCAATATGCAAAAACAACATACACTTGGTTTTATCAGAAAAATAAAATAAAATTATGGTTGATATGGAAAATATAAAAGGAGAGGCGTTTAAATTATATAACTTATATGAAAAGAATAAAAAGGTCCCACCGAGACTTGAACTCGGGTTACTGGATTCAGAGTCCAATGTCCTAACCGCTAGACCATGGGACCTTAACGTTGTCATTGTTTCAGATGCATCAATTTAAAATATAGAAATAACAGAATTTAACAAACACCTTCAAAAATAAAAGGGTTAAATATGTTTCTGGTCCCTATAATATACCAAATTTTTGATTTAGTCTCTATAAATTTTTTCTTCAACATTTTGTCCCTATAAATTTTCAATAACTACTTTTGATCCATATAACTTAATTTTTTTAATGAAATTGTGCATAAATGTGTAGCATATGGTATAAATATCTTGTTAAAAAAAATCCGTATATGTATCTCAAAAAAATTAGAATTTTTTTAAAAAAAATAATTTAAATATGAATTTTTAACTGCAAAATATAAAAATTCATATTTATAATTTTTTTTTTGAGAGATTCTTATAATATTATAATTTTTTCTGCAAAATTTTATTCAAAAATATAAATTCTACATATGAATTTACTTTAAAGAAGAGACTAGAAGTGAAGATGGAAAACTTTTGGAAAACTAAAAGTCGAAGAAATTTTTGTAGGAATTAAAATAAAAAGTTGACATTTTTTTTTGGACAAAAAAGTTGACATATTTATTAGGACAAAAAACATATTTAACCCAAAATAAAATTAAAAAAAAGCATTCTATTTTTGAGCAATGCGACTTTTATGTGTATAAACGAATTAAAACTAAATATGACGTTAAATTCTTTATTCAATCATGCCCTTCATTTTGTATAACTAAATATTGTCCTTGATCGCTTAATTAAAAGTTTGTCTAACATGTATAATATAGTACATGTTAAAGCAACTAAAATGCATCCCTATGAGCTTACCTCAATTGCCAGGGACATTGCATAATTTATGTAGAGGCCGGGGTTTGAACTCCAGACACTCCACTTCTCCACATTTAAATGTGCAAACTCTAATCACTAGGTTTCTAGACAAAAAAAGAAAAAAAAAATCTAAAATGTGCAAGTTTTTATTGGAAAAATAACACTTTTTTTAATAAAAAGTTATATTTTGAGATCAGTCATATAATTTAAACATCCCTCCTTTTATATTTTCCATATCAACCATAAAAGTATTTTTGTTTTTCTTTTCCTGATAAAACCAAGTGTATGTTGTATGTTGTTTTTGCATATTGATATAATGTTGACTTTAAACTAATGGTTAAAACATAGTTTAATTTGAAGAGTATTAATGTAGATATTTTTAATAATGTACAAGTTTCTTACCATTTTTAACTTCTTAGGCTCTGTTTGGTAAAAATCGCGGATAGCTGATAGCTGATGACTGATAGCTTATAGCTGATCATGATAGCTTATAGCTGATGACTGATGACTAGTAGCTTATAAGCTAATTGAAGTGTTTGGTAAAATTAGCGGTTCAACTAGCTGATAACTGTAAAATGACATAAAAGAGTATTATTAATTCATAATAAAGTTTATATAAATTGATATGTAACTCTAAAATAAAAATTGATGTTAAAGTATTCAAGAATTCTTAATTTATTTATTTTTTAAAATCAATTTAAATTTATAAATTTAATATATCTTTAATATTATAAATGAAATTTTATTCACTAAAACTTTATTTGATATTTATTTTTATTTTAGTGTTTATACTTTACACAACAATTAAACATAACAATTGATAGTTATCATAATTTTTTACAAAAAATTGACATTATCATAATGTATTATTATTATATGTATTATTAATAACACCAAAAAAATATGTATTGTTAACAATAATTGATAGTTACAATGAATAATATCTTCTTTTTTTTAGGGGACCTTCTTGAAATTTATTTTACTGAATTATTAAATACATTATCAATCAAGAAGGGATAAATATACATAAAATCATTTTTTTTACAAAAGACTTAAAACAATTTTATACGGTTTAGAACAAGGGAAAAAAACAAGTGAGGTACATTATCATTTAAAAAATAATAATAACACACAGGGGAGGTATATATATGTCACTATATTAGAGTTGTTGAACTGCAATGTGCTAAACAAAAGCATTGTACGCCGTCCAGTAGCAATTTTTTTAAGTATAATATATTATAAAGGATAAACATGGGTTTTAATTAACATAATAAGGGTAAAAATAGAACAAAGAAGATAAGCTATAAGTTATAAGCTCAAATGCTACTTGAAATAGCGTCTGAAAAATAGCTTATAAACTTCTAAAATAAGCTATGAGCTAATGGGGAAAAACCATTACCAAACAGAGTTTTTTTGGTCAAACGAACTTATAAGCTATCTGCTATAAGCTAACTTGTTGGCCTTGCCAAACAGAGCCTTAACATATACTTCATCCGTTTCAAAATGAGTGTCGTTTAGCCAATTGCATTCAAATTAAGAAATGCATTAATTAAAAGAAAGAGAGATGTTATTTTACCAAATTATCCTAATCAATTATTTGTTTGTTTTTCATTAAAAAAAAAAGACTTTAGAAGTAGTGTATAAAGTATTAATTGAAGGGTAAAATTGAAAAGAAAAAATTATTATTGCATTGAAAACCGAAAGCGACAGTCATTTTAAAACAAATATTTTTTACTAAAGTCACACTCATTTTAAAACGGAGGGAGTACAAAATTATATATTGACGTGTGAAGCAAACAACTAAATCATTTATTTTGGAATGAAGGGTCTAATATTTTGGAACTAATAATGTAAACAATTCTTTATAGCAAAAGTCAATAACATGTTTTTTTCAATACAAAATTTCCTCTTTTTGGTCACATGTCTTAACCAAATTTCCACTTTTTCAATAGAAAATTTCCTGTAGACATGTCTTAACAAATGTTTTTCGGACATATGTTAACATGATCCAACTTTTATTATATTTTTAAAAACTAAATTTAATTATATCTTTTTGTCTATCTACTACAAATAATGCATGATGATATATGAATAATTTTATCAATGAACCTAATCCTCAAAACTTTTAATGGTTGTAATTTAATTCATTTGTTTTATTTTTTATTATGCTTAAAACTCCTGAGTTTTTTTTTTCTTCTAATCATTATATTCACAAACTAAACTAGTTAAATAGTTTATTTTATTTTCAATGTTTCCCCTAAAACACAAAAACATCCAATTTTCTTCAATCTAAGTTGTCCTTTCTTCAAGTCCCAGAGTCATATAAGAATCTATAGATTTTATCAATTTTAAAAAGCTTTTTGCTTGAAGATGTTAAACTAACTCATAAAAAATGGCACTAAAGAAAATCAAATACGAGACCTTGAAAGAAGCACACTACAAGGTTTTAACTCAACACAACCAAACCAATCCAAATAGGTTTTTAAACAAATTTTGTTAATCCCAAGTTTTAAGATAATTTAATATATATCAAATTTATAAAAACACTTGCAAGTATAAGGATAACAATGTGACAAGATTTTAGGTAAACAAAATTGATGGCATGAATAGACTGAAGATTTTAAGAAGAAAACATTTTTTTTTAGAATGTAGAGGTGTAATTAGTAGTGTTGTCTTATGAATTACATAATGCAGTTTTTCTAAATGATCTCTGCTCTTCCCCCTGCACAAAACACTCGCGCCCTATAGCCTTTTCAAATATACCCCTGCGTGTGTTAAGTCATGCTGCGTGACTTAATTCACGTACCTTATAATCTCTGCGTGACTTAAGTCATGCATCACTAAGCCTTTGTGCGAGTTAACTCCCACAAGTTGGCCGATGGTCAGAACGGAAGAACAAACTTTTTTCTTCACTTTGGTCAGGTTTTCAACATTCAATTTACACGTTTTTAACCAATTTTACACGTTTTGGGTGATTTGAGAGAGGCTTTTGAGATTTTAGATGAGAAATGAGGAAATGAGGTGTTCTACCTTGTTTAAGACAACACGTAGCGTGAGTTAAGTAACGCAGAGTTTAACACTTGCGTTACTTAACTAGCGCAAGAGCATTTTCGAAATGGCTGCAGGGCGCGAGTGTTTTGTGTTGGGGGAAGAGCAGAAATCTTTCTAAATAAGCTTAATCCAAACAGATCTATAATGCAGTTTTTGGTCTTCTACCAAGGTTAATCGGAAATAGATTTTGTACGATAAATAGTTTAAGGTAATATTGGTTATTATTTTATCAATTATACATAATTATTAATAAAAATAATAGATATAAAAAATAAAAGAGGTAAATAATTTGGTCAAATGTATATATGAATTTTTATAGAAGCATCATATTTCAATTATGTCTCATCTTTTCCAACAAGAGAAATGATATTTTTATAACCATTTTATGACAACTTTTGTGCAACTTTTTCTCTAATACTCACATGACAACTTTTGTAGAAAAATAAGGTTATCATCAAATAGTTGTTAAAATATCATAGCTCTTCCAATAAGGATGTGGATTCAGTTTGTGCAACCCTCAAAAAATTTATTTAGTACTATATAAAAAGGTTCAAAGTTATTAAAAAAATTAGAGGTGTAGTAATAAATTCATTAGAGCGGTGTTCCAAGCAATATTTTCATCTGTCATGATTCACGAGCATGTTTCTTTTTCCTCCCTCGAGGATGAAATTGAAAATATTATGAACTCTTTCTAGTTGGGTCATAACGGGAATGGAGTGAAAGCTATTTAAATGCTTTTTTGGGATCATTTTGTCAGCAAATAGACAAGATGGTGGAATAAGATTTGAGAGTTTAAGTGCTTCGAATCTTGTGAACCCAGCGTGTCGAGGATTGAACTCTCATAATTTATGGTTGAGTCTAACACAACCTTATAAAATTGTCATGTGAAGTGAAAACCGCTCCCACTTATAAACCCTTGTTCATGCCATATCATTTTTAACGTGGGACACCTAACAACCCCAACTTCATGATCGAACATCTAGAACGTGACCCGATAACGAAAATTTGATAACATATGTGGTCCAACATATCTTGAATACTCTCTCGTACCATCTTAAAATTTGTGGTTTGATCTAATACAACCTCACAAATATGACTTATGAGATGATGACTAATCTCACTTATAAACATTTGGCAAAGTTGGTGCATAATAGCTCGAAAAAGGTTAAGAAATAAGAACCTGCTATGGAGGTGTGCAAAAAGTGTCTTCTAAACTAGGCGGAAGCTGCAACTTCACTCTGTGCATAATGCATGTGTTGGAGGTTAGGTGGAAAAATTTGCATTTTCTTTTTCATTGTCCCAACGAATGTGCGTTGTTGACAAATAGTGGTGTTGTGGAAGCATGCATTCAATGTCAATAATGTATTTTTTGAAAGATAAATATACATGAACTAACAATTTTATGACAACTTTATCTTTTATACTGACATTATGTTTTTACTTTCTTTTAGTCAATGATGTAATTAGGTTGTCCCACAAACTGTCAACAAAAATAATTGTTCAAATAACACTTATCTTTTTGAAATTCTACGACATCGTGAAGACAACCTTTTTGTTGTTTGTTTAGTGACGATATGGAGTATTTCAAAGCAACGCAACAACATGATTTGGAATAAGAAAGTAAACACGTCTCAATAAGTTTGTAATCGAACCATGCATGTTTTAGAAGGCTGACATTTTGCATTTATGTTTGGCCAAGACTGGGAAGCAACACGTAACATACTTGTCAAGTAAGATGGACTGACCTTACGAAAGAAATAAAAAGTAAGATTGACTGAACAAAAAAATATTGATATAAATGTAATATTGATGTTTTGGTTTTCTGGTTTCTACCCATCATAACTGTGTGAATATTGATGTGTTTTAGACGGAACATACTAGCTAAATACGATAAAGAAAAAATAATAATACGTTAAATGTAATATTGATGCTTGGTTTTTTACTCATTATAATATGTTGTGTGTTCGAACTCAAATCTCACATCAATAAAACAATGATGTGTGGAACAAAGGAAAGTAATAACCAATTTCAAAGTAAATACAAGCAACAACAACACCTAGACCTAATCTAGGAATCAAAGTGAAAAACTCAAAACCACGGGCAAAAAAATAAAGAGAGAAGAGAACCAAAGATACCAAGAAATGTTTACCCAGTTCGGTCCAACTTGACCTACTTTGGAGGAGAGATTGATCTCTCCAATCCACTATCAATGAGTTCTTACAAAGAGATACAAATGGGTTACAAGAAATTAGCTTCAACAAGCTCACAAAAAACAAACATAATTTCTACCCATTTTTCCAATCTCACCAATGAACAAGACACTCAATGATTTTTACTCACCAATGTGTTTACAATGTTTCCCAACCCAAGAGAACTATAATCAAAGACCCTCAACCCTAAAGTTAGCTCTTTTAATTTTTCAAGTTTTTCTCTCTTGAAGCTCTCTCTCAAAAATGAATCGGAACGCTTAAATAGTGATCTGAAACTATTAAAATCGTGTCATGATTGCTAAAATCGTGCCACCAATCGAAACGTACGACCCAAGGTACACAAATCGTGTCACGATTTACCTCCAAGACCAACCTTACATTCTATCTAGAAAATCGTGTCACGATTCCTCGTAAACACAGAGACTCAATTTTTAGTCATATACCAACATAATGGTGTAAATGTGGTAGCATGTGTTTGTGAGTTGGTAATGCAGTAGTCATTTTTTCTTGCCTAAATTTAGTGAATTTCTCCACTATATACGTTTGATGAAGGTGATGCCTATGAGCTTCCACTTGCTTTAAAATGAGTTCATAATGTTCAATTGAAGCCTCTTGGTTTCTAGTTAGATTTAAAACGTGTTTTAGACGAGTTTACTCTATAACAATATATAAATGAGGATACACTCTTTTGAGTTAAATTTTTTCTTTAATTGTTATCTTTTATTTAAACTATATTATCATTTTTACAATACTATTTAAATTATCAATTAAATTTTGTTAAATCCGTTAAAATAGAAACAATTCACAACAATACTAGTTTGGTGATAGTTTTTCTTCCAATTTTACCATTTTATTGTTCTTTCTCAATAAAAGTGGAAAGACAGGCACATTAGTGTCGTCTTGACTCTAGTAATAATTATGTCAAATGTATCATGTGGTCATTTAAGTTTAACGTTTGTATCAAATTTATTCTTTAAGTTTTATAGTTTCAAATTGATTCTACATATAAGTAAAAATGAACAAGCTAATCCTAAATTTTCTTCTGTGATAAATTGATCCTTCAAGTCAAAAAATGTTTATGACATCAAACATGGTTACTTACATACATTTTCTTCGTATTGTTTTCTAATTCAATCTTAATTTTACAGACAGATAATTCATTAAAAAACATTATAAATCAAGTATCGATCAATTTTGTTTCAAAGCAAGACCAAATAATGCACCTATTGATGACAGTCAGTCATACGCTATTTTTAGAGTCTTTTTAATTAAGTTTTAATTCTATTTTTATGAGTTTATTATTTTAATTCAGAGTCATTTAAAATAAATTTTTGTGTTAGAGTTATTGAGTCAAGCAGTGAAATGATTAAAATTGGTGTTTGTTATCATGATTATTGGTAACATGATCAAAGAAGAGCAAAACAGGAGGTGTCAAAAACATTGGTGTTTGTTATCATGATTATTGCTAACATGATCAAAGAAGAGCAAAGCAGGAGGTGTAGAAAGAATGGCTTTAAGAATTCATTGATAGGCTTATGTTGATCAAGTGGTGGGTTGACCGTATTTGAAGAAAAACGTCATTTGGCATTTGCGGAAAGAAGAAAAAGGACTTGGATTCTCTCCAGTGAGAATTTCACTCGATGCTCTGCAGTGTAGATCTGAACCCTTAATTGTCCTTTTAATAATTATAAATGCTTGCAATTAAAAAAATTAAATGGAGAGGATCTCATTGGACTCTCCAGTCACAGGAGAGAACCCCTTCCCGATGAAAAACTAGGTCACATGACCATATATATAAAGAAGTGACACGCACACCAGGAGCTATTAGGTTTTGAAAGGGAAAAATAAACAACACGCGTCACGAGACAAGAAGTGAGGCACATGATATGGAAAAACAAAATCAATACTAGCGATTGAGAAGTAATCGAGGAGCAAAGCTGGCAGCGACGAAACTCTATTGGTTAATTTTCTTTACTACGTTGTTTATTCCTTTAATCATGTCTAGCTAGTTTTTTAGAGATTAAGTATGAGATGAATATGATGTTACTCTGTTCGATGAAACTCTATTTCATGTATGAATATCAATCTAGTTTTATTCAATTCAATTGTTCTTAATAATATGAATCGGTAAAATTGAATGAGTACTGACCATAGCTTACAATTTAGTCTATGAATGGATAATCGTTTATTTGTGATACTAGTTTAACGTTCTTAAAACCTTTAAAGAATATTAGATCACCTAAGGAATTAGGACCGTAATCTGAGAAGAGGGTCCTAAATCAAGGGATTAGTTAGCGCTATTTTAGTTAACCATCGTGATTAAGACGATTCGAAAAATTAACACAAATCTATTGCCTCTACGATTCGAAAGACCTAGTATCATCTCTCCATATATTTTCCAAACAATCTTTATTTTCTGCTTATGCCTCGAGAACTAAAATAAATTTCCACATCCTAGATATTAACGTTATTGCTAAATTGAGATTAACACAATCCTCGTGGGTACGAACTTAGATTTATTACTTCGATAAAATTAGTACACTTGCTAAACTTCTATCATCTATGAACTCTAGTTTTGAAAGAGGTGAATCTTGACCTATCTACTTAACAATAAACGTCTACATAAACATTTTTTAATTGTGTTAGATGAAAATAGGGTAATGATACATATATTTTATGACTTAAAAATTAGGTGGACAATTTTACTAACATAAATGATCAATTTAAAACTAAAAAAGTCAAAAGGACTTATCTGATTCGATCATTAAACTAAATCGACCTTATAATATATTTGGCCTGATAATAAAGAGGATGTCTAAGCAAATAACAAGAAATACTATGTTAATAACATAAATTAATTATCTTTCTTGAAGGATAAACTTGTAAAAACAATAATCCATCCGTCCATTTTTATTTATTTTTTTGACAAAACATCGGTCAAATTTTATTGAACATTGTAACGAAAATCGCGGATATTAAAAAAGTTGTTGCATTAATAAATTTATCTCAAATATACGTGACTATTACCCCTTTCGTCTCAAATTATATGTCATTCTAATAAATTATATTTTTCCCAAATTATATGTTATTTTACAATATCAACGAATCACCAATGCTTATTTTACTATTATGCCCTTACTATTTATTACTTTATCTTTTTTCAATTCTTTAATTTATGTTTTCCATATTGTTAATAAAAGATATTTTTTTAAAATAATTCATAAGTTCACTTTTCTATACAACATTAACTACATTTCTTGTAACAAAAAAAAACTACATTTCTTAATTCACATAAAATTGTTTTTTTAAGAAGCCTTAATTCACATTTTTTAAAAAGTCAAACTAGGCCACCAAAATTGGTACTGAGGAGAATTGAACCCGAGATCTTGAGAGTAGCACACTCTACACTCCAAAGGTTTTGAACCAACACCTCACAATTTTTCTTCCTCACGATCTACTGAAGAGGGGTGACTTAAAGTCAATTTTTACCCAAAATCACACCCTCCAAATTGTTTATCATATTTTAAATTTTCTTTTTCATTTGTTTTGTGATTTCATCGTCTTAGCACGACTCTGTATGTTTTGATTTTCTCTCTTTGTAGAGTGTGGTGTTGATTTTTCGTCTTAGTGCGACGGTGTTTTTGTAATTTATGTTGAAGGATTAGTTTTGATCAAGTGCAAATCCAATGAGTGACTTTGACATCGTCAAGATTGCAAATTTAGAGACATGATTATTCCAAAGATTTGAATATAGTTGTACTTGTAGGCATCTGTTATTCTGTCTTTTTATGTTATTAACATAGATGTTGTGAGTTTGTTTAGTGATTAATCATTTTTGTTTTTAATGACTTAAAATTTTTATTGTATCTGTATACTTTATCAATTTAAAAGAATGAATGCCGTTTATTTTTATAAAAAGATAATAATTTGAAAAATTAAATATAAATCTCTTATTTATTAAAGTTAACCCGGAAGCAAATGTTTGCCCTAATTTTAACCTAACCCTAATGGTTAATTTTACTCTAATACCCCTGTTTAATTATTAACCCTATTTTTTTCTTCTCAACAAAATCACACCTAATCTCCTATTTTTTTGAACAAAACAAATCTGCCTTATCTCTTATTTATTAAAGTTAACCCGGAAGCAAATGTTTGCCCTAATTTTAACCTAACCCTAATGGTTAATTTTACTCTAATGCCCCTGTTTAATTATTAACCCTATTTTTTCCTTCTCAACAAAATCACTCCTAATCTCCTATTTTTTTGAACAAAACAAATCTGCCTTATCTCTTATTTATTAAAGTTAACCCGGAAGCAAATGTTTGCCCTAATTTTAACCTAATTCTAATGGTTAATTTTACTCTAATACCCCTGTTTAATTATTAACCCTATTTTTTTCTTCTCAACAAAATCACATCTAATCTCCTATTTTTTTGAACAAAACAAATCTGCATAATGTTTGCCCTAATTTTAACCTAACCCTAATGGTTGATTTTACTCTAATACCCCTGTTTAATTATTAACCCTATTTTTTCCTTCTCAACAAAATCACACCTAATCTCCTATTTTTTGAACAAAACAAATCTGTCTTATCTCTTATTTATTAAAGTTAACCCGGAAGCAAATGTTTGCCCTAATTTTAACCTAACCCTAATGGTTAATTTTACTATAATACCTCTGTTTAATTATTAACCCTATTTTTTCCTTCTCAACAAAATCACACCTAATCTCCTATTTTTTTGAACAAAACAAATCTGCCTTATCTCTTATTTATTAAAGTTAACCCGGAAGCAAGTGTTTGCCATAATTTTAACCTAACTCTAATGGTTAATTTTACTCTAATACCTCTGTTTAATTAATAACCCTATTTTTTCCTTCTCAACAAAATCACACCTAATCTCCTTTTTTTTTTTGAAATGTTCTCAACACATCACACCTCATCTTCTATTTTTTTTGAACAAAACAAATCTTCCCTATTTTCCCTATTTTCCTTTTCACCACTTTGTTTCTTCTGTTTATTTCTTCTGTTTATTTCAACACTTTGTTTCATATTTTCCTCCATCTAACTCCTAAATCGAAAGCAACATTCCACAGGTTAGTTCACCGCTTTATTTCTTCTGTTTATTTCAACACTTTATTTCATGCTTCTTCACTTTATTTTAACACTTTCGACCATTTATAAATGCTTCTGCAATTTAGTTAGTTCACCGCTTTATTTTAAATGATTCTGCTATGCAGTTAGTTCACCGCTTTATTTTCCCTTCAATGATTAATTATTATCTCTGTTTATTTCAACATTTTATTTCATGCTTTCCTCCATCTAACTAATTCATGTCATACTTCAAATCTCTATTGCTCAACTAACTCTAATTCTAT
>Ga0315914_1003304_pt1 | contig 24543 bp, 13 predicted proteins | sample MpolenodulesMG_FD_203920 | JGI IMG/M metagenome (GOLD analysis project Ga0315914, IMG submission 203920) | Medicago polymorpha root nodule microbial communities from Los Angeles, California, United States - elongated nodules | ecosystem: Host-associated > Plants > Roots > Nodule | place: USA... | reverse complement strand
AACTGCCATACCCAGATTTACACCACATACAGGGAGATAATTCTCATAAATAAAATCACAATGAGAAATGTCAGATGCTCAACACCCTTTGTCAAATCATATACTGATAAAATATTTATGGGAAATGTTAACTTGTGCCCTTAAGGCACAAGATAAGGAACCCAACATAGTAACTTTTTGTTGAAATGTGTGCATTCAATTTAATTTTTGAATTTATAATAAATAGAATGCACAAAATTTGAGAGAATATTTCTAATTTTGAGCTCCTTATCTTGTGCCCTAAGGGCACAAGTTAACATGACCCAATATTTATTTGATGATATATGAGGATGAAGCTAAAATATTAGGACCTTTTAGAATTTATGAAGCATCACAAGATATAAATTGTATGCGAAGAGTATTTGGATTGGTTGAACAGTTTCCCCCCTCTTCTGCACCCTCAAAATACTTGAGCAAAGAGGAAGTAAAATCCAGAACTTGGCTGTGGCAGAGCACCACTTTGCCATTAGACAATTGGTATTTTGTTTGTTAAAGAGCTGATTTTATGTTATCTTGCTTTATCCGCATGCTTTGAGCAAATCCAATTCTACCATACAGAAATTTAACTGCAGAAAAACTTGATGGGCACCAGTGGAATTACGTGTTGAAGCCACTAGTTTCACATAGAGTTTCGGCAATACGAAGCGGTTTGAACCCCACATCCTCGAATGTGAAAATCAGTGTTTGTGACTTGTGTGTTGTTAATTGTTACAAATATCATAAAAAAATTCTAAGAAACAGAAAACGTTGAAGAATCAGTGTTATACCTTACCCATATCCGACACTAATATGTGCACTTGTGTGCAATACTCTTCCTATACAGGTATCGATTGGTATTGTATACAGGTGCAACACTGCTACATATGTGCGTATGGAGTATCCTCCAAATTCTTAAAATTTTCAAAAGAAAATATTGGCCTATATGTTCGGAATACTGCTTTGGTGCTTTGTGATACTACTCCAAAAACTTGCTTTGATTTTTGTACAACCTTGCTCTTCATCATGTTATGAGCAAAATTGTAGTACATAATCTTTATTCATTCTTTGAGAATATAAAAAAGAAGACACCCAATTGTGGGACAATAGGGGAGGCATACATGAAAAATTTGATGATGGCAGTGACCAACTTCTTGAATTGGTAGAGCTGCCTATTGATGATTTATAGATGGAAGTTACGCATTTTTGTATGGTGAGAATGAGGGGATGAAAATGATCCAGTTAGTGTTAGACGTTAAATTGTAAGTAATTTGATGGAGTCAAAACTTCGTTTATTAATGATGCTTTATGTGACATATTGTCATTTATTAGGGGAAAAGTACATTTGTAAAAAGTTCACAAGGAAAACAAATCATTTTTGAAATGGACCAGAGAAAGACGTGTTTGTACCTTTTCCTTATGATACAAGTATTTTTTTGTAAACTGTGAATCTGTGATCATCTACATATTTAATAAAAATTTCAAAATCTCTTTAGAAATATTATGCATTCAAATGTATAATTATTTCTATTATAAATTGTTGTTAATATATCTATCTAGGCAGTATCAGATCTTCAGTTTTGAAGAAATTTCAGTATCCTTTAATATGTTTTAAAATATCCGTGTTGTTGTATCAACTATCCAGGCTTCATAGATCTGTCAGACAAACAGTACCTGAAACCCCACTGCCTTTTCTATCTCACCCATCTGTGTTAATTTATTGTATTACCATCCATTCATTTTATTAAATTAGGGGATATATCTTACTGTGTGTCTCTGTCATGCAAGTACTTAACATGTATGCTATATTGTTTATATATTATCATCGGCATACTGCACTAGGCTCCCATTAGTTGGGTGAGTCTTGGCCGAACAGCAAGGTGATGCTTTGTGACTAGACATCACAAGTTCAAACCTTGAAAACAACCTCTTTGCTTCACAAGATCAAATTGTTTAGATTTTGTAATTACAAAAATTTAGTTTGAGTTGAGAACCTTGAACCACTTTCTTTACGAGTTTATAGTTTCAGGACAAGTTTAAATTTCAAAAAATGAACACAAACTAACCGTATGAAGGCTGCATAGTTAGCATAGACACTTCTGCGCATCTCCTCGGCAGAAGCTCTTTTCAAGTCTACTAAATATGTGCATAATTGCTTAATTTCCTGGGGAAAAAGAGTAAACAATAGTCAAAATTTGATTTAGAAACTTTACATTAGACAGTATGAAGAACAAGAAATCTTCTCCCCGCATGGTGTAAATAAAACATACACAACAAATAGGTTTCACAATTCGATACATAGATGACTAAATGGAAACAAAATTGTGATTAAAAGGAATGGAAAATTGCGACTACATGGTTATCACAATTGGCATAACCTTATACTCTTTCACTATGTTCATATATTATAAGAACATCAAAGTCATTTTTCCTCAACGCAAGTCTTAGATGATCCACTATCTAGCATAAAGGTGTGTCTCTAACCACGTAGATCATAATAGAGGCAAAGAAGAAATTAATACAAAATTTTCCCTGTTCAGCCAAGTATACGAACTAGAAACAATCACACACTCTTATTGATTGACAGAGGATATTAGCTGGTATCAGCTGGTGTCATGCATAGTTTTAAATTCTGGTCAACAACTGCAATTGCAACAACAAGATACAGGCAGGTTTGAGGGTTGCAACAGCATCACGATGCAATATAAAGGACCGTAGCAACCACAATTTAGAACCTTGCTAGCAACAAGAAATCATAATCTAAAGTAGAGCTCTTAAATTCGTCACTTATTGGAGTGGACTCTCTACTCTAGATTAAGAATGCAGTTTGAATGAAATGAAGTTATCTATGATATGAAGCACCTAACACTAACATGTTGGCACCGATAATAATTTGAGAAAAATAACATAATTGAAAGTAATCACGTGTGTTGGTGTGGGACACTGATATGTGTCGGACACCGAACACGCCATCGAAAAAAAATGTCGGTATTATACATATGACACATGTTTGGATTGGTTTATTTGAACATTAAACAACTTATGAGACTGGGCCTGTTTGTTTGGATTGGGATTTGAGTTTATCTACTAACATAAGTTTTGTGAGACTGTTTGGTGTTGAATGTTGAAATTTGGGGCCTAACTCATCCCTGCAAAACCGGCCTGTAAGGTGAGGAGTGCCTCCTCTTTATAAACTCTTCTCAAGAGTCCTATCTATCTGATGTGGGACTAAATCCACCCCTCATAGCCAACACAATGAAGGTGTTGGAGGCTGCAATGAAGGCTAACCAAAGGTTGCAATTTAGGCAACTAGGGGCGGACCGCAATTAAGGCGGAATTTCCAACAAGGAGAACTTATAAAAAACAGCTTATAACAATTTTCCCATGCTTTTCTCAGCTTTTTTTCATAAATTCTCCAATATAATAGCTTATAAAAACAGCTTACAACACATGCAAAAATAATTTAACTTTTATCATTTTCTATAAAAATAGCTTACGCATAAACGCTTATCATGATAAAAGCTTGTGTTATAAGCTGCAAATAAGTCGTTTATCCAAACAGCCCCATTGTTTATAACCTATTCTCAGCTTATTTTCATAAGGTCTCTAAAATAGCTTATGAAAACAACTTTTAAACTTATACAAACACAATTTAACTTTATTTTATCTCTTGCTATAAAAAATAGCTTATACATAAGCATATTAAACGCTTGTACTATAACCTTCAAATAAGTTTTTTTATACAAACAGACTTAAATATATATAATTAAGCTTCTGGATTAGTCGATAACAATATTTTACTAACAAATTGTATATCCTAAAACTAATCAACTAATTTTTCCTACATAGCAAATAAAATAAAATTATGAAGTAATCATCGAGAACAAAATTAAAATTAAAATTAAAATTAAAAGCCTCACGTAAACGAAAGAATAAACAATGGATCAAAGAAAATCAATATAGAAAAATGAAACGGGAAAGGAACCTTATCGTTGAGAGAAGAGGTGGACTGAACATAGAACTCAGCATCAAATCTATCAGACTTGAAAGGATTAAGACCTTCTTCAAGCTTAACTCCATTTTCTTTAACACTCGCCGCCGTTGCTCTTGACCGTGAAGATGACTTCATCATCGTCGCCGCCATAACAAGATCACGGTGGAGAGTAACTAACTAAATTCAAAAGAGAGAGATCCACGCACACACGCGCCAATCTAGAGAACGAAGAACATTGAATTGAAGAAGACACGGTCACGTCACGTCACGCGCACTGTGTGTTTGGTTATTTATTGATTATCCCTAACCAAGCGGTGACGGTAATATGAAAACTTTTCTTATGCGCCAGCGCACACTTTTTCTTTAACCGTTTTTTTTTTTTTTAATTCTTATACCTTTTCTTCTTTCTCTGTTTTTTAATAATTTTTTAATAAAATAAAGGGTTAATTAAGTTTTTAATCTCCGTAAATATTTACAGTTTTGTTTTTAATCACTATAAAATAATATCACACTTTTTAGTCCCTGTAACATTTTTCTTAAGCATTTTAGGAAATAAAACTGTTGATGAAAATTTTTGACAGGGACTAAAAGTGCTAATAAATTTTTTTATAAAAGACTAAAAATACTGATGGAAAATTTTAAAGGACTAAAAAATAGAATTTTATTATGTATAAAAACAAAATTGTAAATATTTATAGGGATTAAAAACTGAATTAACTCTAAGATAAATAAATATATTTTGGGTATAACTTTTTCAACTAATAATGTAAAGTAACTTTTCCTTGTAGTAGACTCGAATTTTCTTACTTGTTTACCTACAAATGACATAACCACTACACCAAAAGTAGTTGTTGATTAATAGCATAATAATATAATCTATCTTGGCTTTTTGTTTGGTAAAAATGGCTAGGGATTTAATAATCTTCAAAAAAATAAAATAAAATAATAAGTTAGCTTTTTGTTTGTCATGAAAGATCAATTCGATTTAGCCGATAAGGACTCATTTATATAATTATAGGTTCAACTTTTGATCTTAACGTGAACATAAACGAAGTAAATTAGAAGTTCAACTTTCGTGTGCTAATCCTTGGGATCATAGGGCTATAGTAAATTAAAGTTCAATCAGGAGGTAAATAAATTCTGACAAACAATTGTTCTGTTCAAATATCGGTTTCAAATCTTTTGAACAACTCGTTATTTGATGTATCAAATTAACCATTTAAACTCATTTACTTATATTTGGCATTTTAATTTTCATGTGAAATTTGATTTACCGTTAAAATTATCTGGATGGCTGAGATTTCGTACTTTTTTTTTGGTCATTTCGTACGTTTTTCTATCCCATATAAAAAGGAACTTTTTATTATCTTCTTTTTGTAACAAAATCTTTTTATTCTTAGCTGAAGTAACAAAAAGATTTTTGTAACAATTGACAAGGTAATTGCTAGTACTACTCAATTCCATTTTGAAACACTCCTTCAAATTTTATGATAGAAAAAATATCAACTTTATTTTTATAAAAGCATGGTATGCGTTGCTAATGATTCAATATATTTGCCTACAAAATTATAATGAATTCACTCTTCCAAGTTTCATTAAACAAAAACTTATTGAGAAGAGTAGAAGATGGTTATTGTTGTTGATTCAATGGAATGCCAATTAGATATATTGATTGGTAGAATAAAATATCCATCAAACGCCGCATGTATGAGACACCGGAATTAAATAGTGAAATTATGGCTATACTTTATGATTAGTTTACAACTATACATGTATATTTTACCTCAACAAAAAAAAAAACTACATATATTTTTAAGTCTTACAAAAATAATAGAAGGATAAAGCACATGCATAAGACTCCTGAATACATCATAAACAGTGGTACAGAATAATCTATAGTATAGCCATTTCATTATTTAAAAAATCTAGCTGGCGCTTGCTCCTACTCTCTTTTATTTTATACAAATTTCCTTATCTTTTCTCTAATTCATTCAATTTAAAGGGAAAATCATTTTTCCATTCAGAAACTAATAATGATTATGACCTGCTTTATATCATTTTGTAATCTTATTGACAACAGTATGATCTTGTAATGAGGTGAAAGGGTAAATTTTTTAGGGTAGGGAAAGAAGCGATTTCGTGAAAGTATTGTATATAAAAAGTTAATTTTAAAATTTATGTTTTGAAATGATAATGTTAATATCCTGTATGGTGCGACACATCCATCTATCTGCCCCTAGGAACTCTAATTGAAGCTACATTAAGTTTTTGTGGAGAAACCATTTGATTTTTGGATAACAAAGTCTTTACTGTTTTTCATGATTTGTCTTCACTTTATTTCCACTCATTTTATGATTCACTGATCAATTGTACTACACTGATGATGCATGAACTGCAAGTATCATTTGACTGGACCAGAGTTAAATTTTCTTCTCTTCAATGTCTTGAATCTTGATGCAATTTGGACCACAACATTGCGATAATGTGATTGCAATTAACGCCGCATCAGTTCAATTTGAACACAATTGCCAACCTCTTTCTTTTATCTACGAAGATGATTGTTTCCTCAATGCTGTTGACACTTTTTTACTAAAAATGTTGTCACTGTTTACCAACTTGATCTACAACTATATCATAACTCCACAGCTTCCTATTTTCCCTACTTTCTTGTGTTAACCCGATTATTTCTATATGAAAGAGGCCCTTGGTAATTCAGTGTTCAACCGTAAGTTAAGTATAGGATGACTTATAAATCAAAAAAATGACAGATCTCTACAAAACTGGCCAAGAAGGATCGAAGAGGCTGCATGAGATTCAGTTTTTGCTCTCAATTATGATGAGATTTTCCTAACTTTTATAGATACCGGGTGCAAGCTCTTGCTAATGCAAGTTGCCGTGTTATATCATGCATCCAATCTAAACATCACATAAAATTTTGAATGACTATTCATTTTATATGGTCTGGTAACAATATTATAGCTAAAATTATTAAATCTTTTGATCTATTCCATATTTTTCGATCCAAACAAAGTTAGGAACCACCTCTTCATTGGCAATTGAAAAGTTACAGTAAGCACAAGCAGAGTGCCAGATTGTTGTAACAATTTGACAGTCTAAACACTAGAGTCTCAATTTGTCTCACAAGTTACACATGCATGCAAAGTTCCGTCAGCATGACGTGTCCTTATATATTGTCTAAAGGTCAAGTTTACAGCCTTGCTTCACGAATGAGAGTAATAATGTATCAAACAGGCGTGGTTTAGCCAAGTCTTTCAATCTCTTTATATTAAGTGAGATTCATCCTGTGAAGGGACATTATCATCTAAATTCTTTCATTATGTGTTCAACCTCAAAAAAAGAAAACGGTATACATCTAAAACTGTAGAAAGGTTCTAAATGACAATTAGCTTCCATGAAGCATGTGTTTCAGCGACGTCTTGAAGCCTCTGGGATGTCTGTATGAATGGCTGATAAAAAACAATTGAACACTTTGATCAGAAATAATACAGCCAATATACAAAACTAAATAAACTTGGCGTTAAATGCAAATCATCAGGAGACGACATTTAGTCAAACTGAATGTTGTGAACAAGCAACAATATATTTTATATTTTACTTCAAGATCCACCCTTTTCTCCTTAGATCCTTAACAAATGTACCTTTTTTTTTGCTTCTAAGTGAGTTTTGAATAAATTTGATTGTGTGAAACTGTGTTTAAGGCAAAGTAATTCATGTTTGAATGCTTTTTACTCTCTAAAAGAATATTTGACATAAACGTCCGGTGTAAATTTCTAGACCTAACGAAAACATCACATTAGAGTGGATTCAAAGCCAATTTGAAGCAAAACTCAATGAAAATTTTATTGATCTAATCAGTTTGAGGTTTGGAGACAACCGATTATGATTCGAAGTCAAATCTTTACCAAAATCACGTAAATGTCATTTGAATGTGTTTTTAAAGGGTAGCATCACATTAGAGTGGATTCAAAGCCAATTTAAAGCAAAACTCATTGAAAATTTTATCGCTTTTAATCAGTTTGAAATTTAGAGACAACCACCAATTATTTTCCAAAAGAAATCTTTACCAAAACCATGTAAGTGTGGGTTGAATGTGATTTTAAAGAGTTTGTATGTGAACTAAATTAAATCAGTTCGACAAATATGTGTTACACAGGCAGAAAACACTGTTACTGTAAATTATAAACTAGCAGCAAATGATACATCAACATACATAAAATTTGAAATATAACAAAACCAATGACAATAGTTTGAAAAAGCACATCAATATTTCTTTAGCCAATCAATTAAACAGAAATGAAATGGAAACGCAGGGAAGGGTGTGAGTGGTTCATTGCCACTAAACAAAAAAGAATTATCTCAGGACATGGGTTTTGTGCTTTATGAAGAAAAGGGATATAGACAGACCTAACGATTGTAGCGATGAGTACTAAAATTTTTGGAGTGCTAAAATTTCTGGTGCCACAAGTTAGGTAATTAAATGAGAAAATCCATTTCTAGTTCCTACACTACACTCACCATTTCTTTAGAATAACCTCTCAATTTAGTCTAAAAAATATCATGGTATGTTTTCATTCTCTAAAATACGTGTTCATTTTAACATCTTAGCAAGAGAAGAGAAGATAAGAATAATCACTCAATTTAGTCTCAAAAATATCATGGGCTGTTTAATTTGCAAAAACTTTGTAAGTTTTCATTTTCTAAAATATGTGTTCATTTTAATGTCTTAATAAGAAGAGAAGATACGTGTTCATTATAACATGATATCATTATAAAAATGGCATATTCATATGTAATTAGTCTTACTTCCACAGTCAGAGATATGACGTATTAACTATTTCTGATGTTTGAAATACAGCTTATAAAGCTAAATCTGCAGTATAATGCAAAAAGGAAGACCGTGGAAATTTTGGAAAGGCACCCCAGTTTGGAGCCAATTATGGATTTCTGTGTGTTAGGCCTGGAAAAGCAAGGTCTCGGTGAGGTTGTAACTTGTTCTGGAGCTTACAAGGACGGTTCTCTTCGCCTTTTCTATAAAGCAATATCGGTCAATGAAGATGTAAGCCCCCTCTCCACTCTGCAAGACCTCTGCTACCCAAGACACAAAATGCCAAATAAAATTAAATCTTTATAACTACTAGGACATGTGCTTTGCAAATATTAATTTTCTGATGCATTTATGTGAAGTAGGCATCAGTAAAAGTTGAAGGTATCAAGAGAATATGGTCACTGAAATCCTCAACAGACGATCAATTTGACACTTTTCTGGTAGCAACTTTCAAAAATCATACATTATTCTTCGCAATGAATTCCAAGGATGACCTGGAGCAAACTAAGATTGATGGATTTTGTTCTGAAACATGGTCTTTATTTTTCCATGATGCTGTTCACAATCAACTTGTACAAGTATGTTCTGACCTCCATCTCTTACTACAATTAAGCAAACTAGATGTGTGTTAAAAAGCATATAAATAGCCACCGAGTTGTTTTGGCATTTGCATTATTCAATCAAGTTTAATTTTAGGTTTTCAATTTATTGTATTTTTGTACAGGATCCCATTACATAATTTTTCAAAATGTTTTTTATCTAACCAAACACCAACGACAGTTCACAAGAACTACACATACCCCCTTGCATTAAAAGGGTATTTGCTTTCTTTTTCATGAAGATTTATGACTTTCTTAATTTTCTGGACATTTAAACTAAGTATTCAGAGTAAGGTAAGCTATTGGCATTTCCAATTGCCTATCTCACACTTCTCAATTGACCAATGATAATTTTGTAAGGTAAAAACTTAAACGATACTTGAAATATTGGTTCTGAATGCTTGAGAGTTAACCCTCAGTCTTGTGTATTTATAACAGAAAATTACAATCAGATTATAATTAGGACCCCGTGATTATAAGGATGTGATAAGAGCCTAACCTATCTAAATTAATTAGAGGAAATCAGGGAAAGGAAAGCCTCAATAGTCTCAACGCCCTCACCCCCTCAAGGTGGTACATATATCATATCTGTCAAGCTTGTTATAAATGGGGTGGGAGTTTCTAGTAGAATGATTACCTTTTTGAAGAGTTATCGGCAGGTCCGGAGTCCAAGACCAAGGATCCAGCAGACGATGAGTGTGATAGACAAACTGCAGAGGTATCAGTGTGCTAGATAGTTTCTGAAATTTTCTTGGTTGTATCAAATCCAGTAATAGGAAACTCTCATTGTATAGAATGAACCACAATGATGCACAAGCCGGACCAAAGAGAAATGGGCATCAATAGAACAAAACAGACATAAGTAGAGGCGGTGGAACGGACAGAGATGTGCACAGGCAGATGCAAATAGAAAGAGTAGAAAATGAGTGCACAAAATTAAATCAAAATGTGGGCTGAAATAGACCAAAACTGTGCAACCAAATCACCAATGCACAGTCAAACCCAAGATGATCCCAAGCAGATGTGCACTTTAAGCATAAATGTGCAAAACTGCATGTGTGCTGCGTAAAACCAGAACAGTTGTATAAAACAAATGGGCACAAAACTAAGAACACCCGAATGAATTATTCTTTATCAAGTATCAACTGAAAATAAATTCCCTTGTGCTCATTTTCTACGTTTTTGATAAGATTTCTCTATGTGAATAAGAGAAGTTTATGTGTGTGGTTAATAGAAGAAATTTCTCGTTGATCTATTACAAAGGTTATGGATAAGTCATTACCTGAGAACCTAAATTAGACCAAGAAACAAAATTCATTGAAATTAAAGAAACAATATACAATAAAATTATTCTTATCTGTGCTAATGTTCTTGAAGCTTCTTGTAAATGCATTGTGTTTTGTTTGCTGCTTCACAGTTTATCTGAGTGAAGTCCTCAATGTTGATGCTATACATCAATGTTCATCTGGCCCCTTTTCCAAAATTTTCAGTTTGCTTTTTTTGTTTATTTGTCACATTGTAGTAATCTTTCATTGGCTGATAAACCACCATGACAGGTTACTTGTAGCTCTGTAAGATTGGTGAGTTTTGCAACTAAAGAACTCATAGATGAATTGAGTGCACCATCAGACTATTCATATTCTGTTGCTACTGCTAATGCTACCCAGGTTTGATTCGTAGGCTTCATCAATATGTTATTATGTAAACTATAGGTGCTCTTTTTTGGATCAAGTGCTTTCCATATTCTGGAACCTATAGGTAGCTGCCGACAAGGTTGTAATTTTATTTCCTTGTAGTTTTTCAAAACAAAAAAAAAAGGATTAAGAAACTGCATGTATTATAGTCACCCTGGGTTGAGATGTTAAGCCCGTGGGTTTTGAGGGAGGTTCTCTTTTCTCATTTGATTTTAATGTATCAAAGCTGTTGGTATGTTCAAAGTCGGTCATCCATGAGCATTTCCTTGCACTTAATTGTCACATCTGTTCTAAGTTATTCAGCTTGTAGTTGCTATTTATATTTAGAAGAAATGGAATGAGTTTTGATTTTTGAACTCACAAGATCACTGAAGTTGAATGTAATGCTAATAGGTGCTGCCTAGGTTTAATTGTAAGGTAATAGAGACAGTCAAAGGAATATTGAGTTCATTCACATTTGATATACTTCTCCGTTTTGTTTTGGATTTTATTTATTGTGGCTTTACTTCGTTCTTCTGCTGAAGGTCTATTTCCATGGAGTTGTCATATCTTATATGCAATGAGATTTAATGCCTTATACTTTTTAATCTCCTTGTTATTTCTGTCTTCTTTGATTTTAGGCATGTGTTATTGATCCTACTTTTTAATCTCCTAGTTGTTCATTCTCTTGTAAAAGAATTTTTTTTGAGCATGCAACATTACAATAGTTGTCTTCTCCTAGGGGCGGTCTTATGAAAACATTACAAACCATGTTCGCCTGAAAAGTTGTTAATAATTATTAGACATGATTTATGAAACTTTTAGTACTACTACTTGTACTGATCATTATCATCTGTATCGTCATCATTGGTACACGCCTGGATACAGATTTTGTTGGCTACAGATGGTCATAAATTGGTTTATTTAGAAATTGGAGATGGAGCACTTCAGAAAAGAAAGGAGGTCCAACTGGAGTACTCAATCTCATGCCTAGACATCTAGCAGCAGTTGGGTTGCGGACTCAGACTGACCAGAGTATTGCAATATATTCTCTTCCAAATCTTGCTGAAATCCAAAAGGTGGAACTAAAAATACAACCTCGATCTGTTCTGCTTTGTTCCTTTGAAGGGGTAGGTTTTCCTTATATGTTTTTGTTTTAAAAATTCTGCTTCTACTTGGTTAGTGTTTGAGTCTGAGATTCTCTTTTGTGGTTCAATAATAGGGTAAGTTAGAGTTTTATTCATGTCAGCAATTGTGGGTTATATACTGGATCAGAAATATTATTATCTTTTAACTCTGTTTGGTAGGGTAGAAATAGTGAAGAGATAGTGAAGGAAGAGAGAAGTTGTAGAGAGACAGTGAACTTCTCCTGTTTGGTGGTGAAGAGAAGTTGAATGGATAGATTACTGAATACTGATTCACACCCTTGAGCATTCATTGAATTTATTGTAAATACATTATAAATACCGTAAGGCATGCTCTTCTTGCAGACACACATAAACGAATACTATTCTGAAGTTCTATATGGTATTAGTAGTGGTTCGATTCTATGGTTGTTCACCTTGCAAATTTCAGTCACTAAGGGCTTTGATTGTAGATCTTGACCGACCTTCACCCATTAATTGTAATTCTTGCCCTTCAATTTGCAACAAATGGTAGGAAGAAAGTGCCCTTCAGCCAAGCTGTTGGCTGAACCTTCTGGTTTGCTTTCTTCCATGTCATGGGTGGCAACACTAAGTTAAGATATGGTTCGCTAATACCAATTACATACAACTAGTGCAAGTTATTGTTTTACTATTGATAGGTCTGCTTTGACCGCTTTTCACTTCTGACAACAGAGCTCTATCATATCCCTGAACATTCATTGTATTTATTGTGGATATATTATAAGGTGTGCTCTGCTTTTAGACACAAATCAATACTATTCTGAAGTTCCATAATATCTTTTTACATATCAATTAAGCTGATATTGCTATTCTTTCATCCTCTTTGTATTTGTATTAGTTAACTGTAGTTTTCAAGTTCAATTTTTTTTTTTATTAATGTATAGTGTTCTTCCTTTTATTTTGCAGCTTTCTTACTTGCTATGTGGCCAGGGTGATGGCCATCTTTTATACTTTCTGTTGAACGCAAGTACTGGTGCGTTAACTGATAAGAAAAAAGTCCCACTTGGGGAAGGGCCTATTACACTACAAGCTTTTTCATTTGAAAAAACTTTGCATGTATTAGCCCTATCTTCTTATAGGGCAATTCTGATTTATGGTAGTGGCAATGAATTACTTTTTAGTCGTGTGCATCTCAAGGAGGTGAGTCATATGTGCCCTTACAGCTCTCATGCTTTTCCAGATAGGTACGTGGGTCGTTCTTAATTTGACAATTGACATACAAGAATAGTTTATTTATCTATCCTTTTCTATTTCTGTAAATTTTGATGCAATATCCGTTATAATTTTTTGTACTAAACTTTTGTTCGTATGTTGAATAGATTTGCATATGCAAAAAACGGTGATCTTGCTATTGGAACCCTTGACTACAAAAGAAAGTATTACATTGACCGCTCTATACATCTCGGGGAGCATGTACATAAAATATGTTATCAGGCGCAGACCACGACTTTTGCTGTTTTATGTTCGAAATCGAAGTTATGTTCTGAAGATCCAGAAAAACATTTTGTCCACTTACTGGATGACCAGTCTTTCCATTTAAAATCAACTTACCCACTTGACACATTTGAACATGGCCGCTCCATAATTAGTTGCTCTTTTTCAGATGATAATGATGTCTACTATTGCATCAGAACAGCACATGTCTTTCCTCAGCAAAATGAAGCAACAAAGGTAAGTTTACAACTGCCTAATATGCATTTTTTTTTCGGTTTGCTCTACTCTGATATCCTGCCTGCATCTTCGCTTATTTTCAAAATCAAATACAGGGAAGAATACTTGTTCTTGCTGTAAAAGATGGAAAGTTTCAGCTGATATCTGAGATGCAGACAAAAGGGGCCGTTTACTGCTTGAATGCTTTTAGTGGTAAATTGCTTGCTGGTGTCGATAAAAATGTTCAGCTTTATAAGTGGGTCATCTCGGAAAACACTGCCAACGAACTACAGTTTGAATGTGCATAAGGTGGCCAAATCTTAGCACGTTATATGCAAACTAGAGGAGATTGCATTGTAGTTGGTGATGTGATGCTGTCATTGAACCTATTAGAGTATAAGGTAAAGCTTGTTATTGTCCTGTGTTGAAATTATTGTCATATAGTTCTTACTAGCTTCAATTTTAACCTGTTTTCTCCCGTTATATGTAAAAGAAGACATGGTAAGGGAAGATTCTGATTTTATTTATCTGGACTATTTAAATTGTTTCTGTAGTCTGAGTTTATGGAGAGGAGTCTAAATTTTCTCTTGTGAATTATGCATTTGTCTTTATTATCAGCGTGAAGAAGGTGCTATTGTTGTGATGCCAAGAAACAGACAGATAGGTCCTTTAATTGGAAGGCAGAAATATTCTAAAAAAGTGTGTTGGAATTCTGCTGTTGGAATTCTTAAAGAGAATGTATACCTTAGTGCTGAAGGTGCTTTCAATCTCTTTGTTTATTGGGCATTTAATGATTCAAATGGTTTATATCACCTTGGAGATGTTATCAATCAGTTTCGACATGGTTCCCTTGTTTCGCCTGTGCCTTGTTGTGAGACGGATCTGATTCCAACTACACTTTTTGGCACGACTAGTGGCGCTATTGGTGTAATTGCTTCGCTTCCTGAGAGGGAGTATAACTTAGTAAGAGACCTTCAATCAACATTGCTAAAGGTTACTAAGGGTGTTGGAGTGCTTAGCCATAGTGAGTGGAGGGTATTTCAATGTGATATTGATCAAAATCCAGAGAATGAAGGGCTTGTTAACTTTCTGGATGGGGATATAATTGAGTCATTTCTTGGTCTAGAGCGCAGTAAGAAGGAAGAAATTTCCAAGGCATTGAATGTTTCTGTAGAAGATTTATGCATAAAAGTAGAAAAGTTGACCAGGTTGCACTGAGTGTATCCTGCTTGGAGTTCATTTTGTTTCTTTATTCTTTGTTTTCTTTGACCCTGGGACTAGAGTCACTTTTATTTTGGGAGGGTTGTCTTGCATATACAAGTCTTTTAAATTTTGATAAAGGTGTCTGCAGCCACTTGTATTATAACATTATAAGTATAACTACGATGTTGGACAATGATAGCAGATAATAGGAGTTTATCTTCTTTAAAATGAAGTATGTTAGATCGTATAACAAATGAGATTTAGGGTCGTTGAGCCATGTTTTTGAATGCGATACAAAAAATATTTGCAAAAGAAAGTAATAGAATTTTTTTTGAGCGAGGGGATGGTGCTCTAGTCCAAGGTAGAAAAGACCTTACGACTCGGAGCACTAACAAATGGATAATCTCTTGGAGTTTTTATCTCTTGCTTTTTGCTCTTAGCATGATGAAAAGTTTCTGACAAGGTTAGCATTTCTGGTGTAAATATCAGCTGGAAGATGAGTACCAAAATGGTAATGATATGATATTTACATTAAAAAATGTTATGACAGTCTTTTACATTTTGTGGATCAACGTGGACCTTAACCTTATATGGAAGATCTCCATGTTTGTTATGGAATTAAAAATCAATTTGAAGAATCAAACAGCTATAAGGTACCAAAGAATGTAGAGATCTTGAATATGAGTAAAACTCCATAGCAATTCAGAGTTAGGTTACAAAAAACCATTGCAAAAGGACTACTTCATTATCAGCCATAGGTTTACCACTAAAATGACTAAACTTCCTCTTTTTTAGAGTCTTCTGTTTAGCTTTTTGTATCAAAACTTTCATCATCGATAGTCATCTGATCATCTTCCTGGTCATTATCATCTTCCTCGTCATGGTCAGTTAACAACTCATCCCCAAGAACATCAGTTGCAAAATCGACTCCTTCATAGGCCTTTGGTCTTGCCTTTGCCTTACTGTCAAAAGGACGAAACTGCAAAATGAACAACAATAGTTAGATGTTGTGGACAATGGGTATGACTTATGAGTGTGCAACTGTGCTTAATACACGCGCGCACACACCGACTCAAAGTGCCAAGGTAATCACCTCTTGGAACAAGGTAATCAGAGATCGAACTGCTACTGAATCTGCTTTCTCATGTGATTTCTCATATAGGTTAAGGTCTTGTAGCAAGTCGTCATTCACCAACTACATACCAAAATCAAACAATCAAATAACTCCAAGGAAAGGGAATATGAGTTAATGAGGAAGGGAAGTAGTCCCATTCCAAAATTGGGGCATACCAGAAGCCACCTAAACAAGGTAGGTAAACATGAATCATTAAATGCAGATATTCAAAATGAATAGTAGATTGCAGTAGTTACCAATGGCATGCGGAAAATATCAACCAAACTCATCAACGTATCAAAGTTGAATGCTACTATCATGGAAATAAAATTATGTAGCAATATAGAATGTTAATACGACAGGCGATTTTGTTTACCTCTGGACGTGAGTGGTCATATACAAAGTGATTTACTATTTGTATGAGCAAGGGCTTGACAACATCACGAGGAACCTGCATCCAAATAAAAGCTTGAATGAGCTAGGATACAAAAAGGAAAGAGAACAGACTTCTATAAATCTATTGAAAAATCAAAATTTGAAGGAAAAAACTAGGAATCATAAAAACAGGCTTAATGAAGATGAACCACAAACACACTATACCTTATCATGGCAAGCTTGAACCACTGCTGGAAGCAAATTTATAATGTCTGGTTGATGCGGCTGATAGCATAGTATAATGCATACAATACAAATGGTCAGACTTAAGTTATTATGCAGAATACCGAATTTCCCCTATTTTATCAATTAAAATACCTGGATATATTTCTGAAGGGTAAAAGTCCAACAGCGTTAACTGGTGAAGTCCAATTACTCGAGCAGTCAATTTCAACATCATCATCTTAACCTAAAATATACACATGGTAATTGCATAAACTAGTAAATATGTAATATTGAATAACCATGAGCAGATATGAAAAGAATTGCAAGTCTTCTTTCATAACATTATATAGAAATGCTTATTTGATATTTAGTAATAATTCACCCCAGATCCTTCTTTAAATTCCTGAAGACGAGAGAACAGCCTCTCTGCAAAACCCTGCAGATCATATGGGATTGAATGTTGATGATCCAAAACCAAAATGAAACTACGGTAACGATCACAAACCTGTTTATCTATCAGATGGTTTAGTGGTGAATCACCATTGCTGTCTGAATCATCATGATCTTTGTCATTCTTAATCATCGACTTCTTATTCTCAAGCAGAGATGATAAAGCCACTGTCATGATCCTGAGAGATACAAATACATAATCATAATATTTAGGGTAAGACTTTAAAACATTTATCCAGCAAAAGAAACAAACGAAAGAAATGATACCCCAATGTTTCATGGAAAGAGGCGGTGCAAATTGCATTTGCTGTTTTTTCATCAAACCACACTTCCCTCTTGTAAAGCTTCCACAGAATCACAAGCACTCTCATGGCAACTGCATCTTTCGCTTCCTGTTCAAAAACACGTGAATTGAATTAACCAGTTAGAAGATATCCAACCATGTAAGGAAGAACATGTGTGTTTGGATCAACTTATAATAAAAAATAAAAAACCATCGTTTTGGTCCTTATGGCTCTGTTTCGAAATGCCAAATTTTGAGTTTACAGCTTAAAAGCTCATAGGACAAAAAAAGGCTTCTTACTATAGTATAGATAGGCTAAGGTTTGTAGACGCTCGACACGCAACGGCAGCCCCAATCAGATAAAGCCTTGGTAAAGCGCACTAGGCTTGGAAGTTCAAGCATCCTCTTGGAGAGGGACGAACTGTCTCAAAGTAAACTTTCTCGCTTGTTAGTCAAGCTTTGAAGCCCCCTACTTTCTTTATGGTTGGGATATTAAAAGAAGCGCTGGTTTTCTTTGTGCACCCCTTATCGTTCTCGCTCAGTATTTGCAACGGCTGGGGAGGCAGTCGTAGAAGTGAAGCCTATCGCCATCCGACCATAAAATACGAGATTGAGCCCCTTCTCAAAGATTTGATGGAATGGCCCAGCCGACCCAAGAGTGTTTATGTGAAAGAGCGTAGAGCCCTAGCCCGAGCTGTAGTGTAGGTCTGCTAACGTAAAGCAAGGAGTTGAGCCTGAATTTGTGAACCAAAGTCACTTTCGGAACCATACTTCCTACAGCTAACACTAACAGTGTCCAGTCCAGCAGGAACGCACAACGCAAAAAACATACACTGCTATAACAAATCCCCCGCTGGCCATCGGGGACCAAGTGGTAAGGCCATGATCCTCAGGGGAACGGATCACTTATTCTTTCATTGGGGACAGTTGCATGAACGACAACTCCAAATGTCACACATCCGTCGCCTATTTACCGTTTAGGTGGCCACAGCGAGATCCAGCTAAGGTAAGGAACTTCGTGTCATGGCTACTCCACAATGCCACAGTCTCATGAACCGTACTTCATAGCTTTCCCGCACGCAAAGCGAATGGGCGCTGCACTAATGAGCAAGAAAAGGCCTCTTACTATAGTATAGATGGGCTAAGGTTTGAAGATGATCGACCCGCAACGGCAGCGCCTATCAGAAAAAACCTATCATATGGGAACATTTTTTTTCATGAGCCTATAGCTTATTTTTACTAGCTTTATAGCTGAACTTGATGAGATAATCCAATTAGCTTATAGCTTATCATTTTTTCTCTCAATTATATCCTTGTCATGTTAATTGAAAAAAGCAACAAAAAAGCTGAGAGACGGAGCAAAACCCTAAAGACTAGAGTGAGAGCTTGTGCGAGTTTGAAGCGGGGATTGGAAGGAATCTGGCGACAGGAGTTACAGAGTAAATGGAAGAGTCTTGAAGGGAAATCGTTGAGGGCAAAACGTTCAGGGTAGAAACTGGCAACTCGTCCGAGGAACGATGCAGTCTCTGATAGGTTTTCAGCTAGGGTGATTGGATCTGACGCGACGGTTACTAGGTCACGATCGATGGGAAGGATTTTGATGGCAGCATGTTGATAAAAGAGTTGGAGGGACGAATTGAACTCAGACTGAATATCGAAAATCTCCGACATGTAGTCATACGGGCTCCGCTCCATTTTCGATTGGAGTCTTCTAAGGTTCAGAAGCTTCTCCGACAAACCACTACCACCGCCAGAAGCTGCCGTCGGCTCCAGTGTTTTGCCGCCGTCGTATGACATGATACTATTGGTTTGAATGAAGCTCAACTCCACAACCCTAGATCAGTGGAGTGTATGTATCATTCAAATTCAAATGGGAATACTATTTATATTACGTTGGCATGTTTAGGTTTTTTAAGAAAACCAAACCGAACCAAACTAAACTAGAGTTATGGTTCGGCTAATAATTTTCTTGTCCATGAACCCAACCTAAATCAACATTTTGAACCAAACTTATTTTTAAATCCTTTTGTGAACCAAATTGTGTTTTTTTTTGTCCTTTTTCATAAATTGAAATTGTGTTATTGTTATTACGACTTTTTATGGGGTGTGTGCATCACATTGTATCGGGATGCCCTTACTTGATTACCAAGCTGGGCTATTACGACTTTTTATGGATTATATTAAAATTAAAACTATGACCAAATATATTAAAACTTTTTATGAATTAAATTACATTAGATATTAATTTTTGTGATTTCACTAGTTTTTTTTACTCTATCTACCTATATATTAATCTTAGAAATATCATATATAAATCAAAGTATGGAAATATGTGCTCTGATGATTTTACTGGTCTTGTATTTTATTAAAACATGAAGAAAACTTTTAGTTGATTTCACACAAGAAGAACAAGTTCAAGTGCAAGAGAGAGATACTACACCACTTGCTCATAACTCATCTTTGCACTTTGCATGTCTTCTATGTTGATCAAAGGATGTATATGCTTTAATAATTCTATATCATATATTAAAGTATATACATTTTTTGATGAACATGGAAGAGATGTAAATATGCTTTAATAATTCTATATCATATATTAAAGTATATACATTTTTTGATGAACATGGAAGAGATGTAAAGAGTGTTTAGGCACTAGGGTTCACCGAGGTTAGGACAGACCTAAAGACTCAAAGAGTGCTTATATGAGTATTTACAGACCACCCATCAAATAGGTCTACGGACCGACACTGAAAATTGAATTGATGACCTTCAGATAAGTCAACTCCTTACCAACTAAGTCAACCCTCATTTGCAACTAACATATAGTTACTTATTGATCACTTGTCATGTTCAAGTCAACTTGAGTGTACTTAAATTCTAAATTACCAAGATCATCCACGATAGAGAAATTCACTTTCAAATACTTAAGAGGATCTCACGTGTATCCATAATTCATTTATTATTTTATAATTTTTAATAATAATACTTAAGAAATACTCAATCCCTCCAACCTAGTTGATCAAGTCCAACCTAGCTCATTAAGTTTTTTTTTACTAAATGACCACACTAACAACTTTATATCATCTATCAGTAACTCAATGTCATTGCATTTCAATTAAAAAATGTATGTTCCGCTGAGAAAAAAAGATTGTATCATAGCATCTCATCTCAATAAGTACTCTTTTTCTCCCTCCCCAGTAGGTTCCCTATTAAATACTAGAATTCTGCTCTTTACCCAAATGTTTTTGCTCATTCCCGAGTGAAATGACAAAAATACCCATACCTATGTTAACTCACGCTAGTGCAATTGTCAACGTGAGTTAACTCACGTTGGCATTTGCACTAGCATGAGTTAACTCACGTTTATAGCATAAAGCAAAAACTGCAATAAATGCTGTGCAACACTGAACAAGTTTTTGGAAAGTAAAAAATGACCCGTAATCACGCCACATTCATAACTTAACCGAATTATGTTAGTTTAACAACATTATCAGATAATACGACACAATCAATCCAAACGGTCCAAATTACACAAATTCGCCGGTAATGATCCGTAATCACTTAAACACACGTAACCGATCCAAATTATATGAATTTGTACTTAAATTCTCACAATCACACAATCACCAATAAACAATCCAAACGGTCCAAATTACACAAATTCGCCGGTAATGATCCGTAATCGCTTAAACACACTTAATGACACGTAAACGATCCAAATTACACCAATTTGTCCATAAATTTATAAAATTACATAATCTCACATAAATGGTCAAAATTACCTAAATTCATCGTTAAATTACATAAACACAAATTCATTAAAATTCAACAATACGGACACAAATTTGGAAAACATTACACTATTACACTTAAATAAATATTACACTTCAACGGATCGGACAAAAATATACAAAGTGTTATCCTCAACCATTAACCTAAGCATGTAATCAACGTCGCTATCATCTTTGAGAAGTTGTGGATAATACATGGTCTTCAAGAAGTCTTCTTCCTTATCCTCCCCGAAGTCCAGGCCTGGCACATTTACTATCACATCACATGTTCTATGACTTCAAATCCGTGAGAATATTCTCAGGCGCCGCCAAGCTCTTTGTCATGTCGATAACTCTTTGCTTCTCCTCCGCTTTTAGTCGACCCGCAAGAAGGTGGTCGGATAACTTTGGCGCTAAGTCATAGTTGTGAATTCCACAAAGCATTGCAATCCACCAATCTTGTGTTTTTTTTTCAAAGAAGCATTTCAACCTAAACGGACAATTACATTTCCTTGAGCTCGTGCCTTCAAGCTTCGGTTTCTTTCTCGTCTTAGGTGGCTTGTATTCACCACTCCTTTCACATTGCATCATCATGTATGGCGTCATTGTACTAGATTTATCTATAGAAATAGTAAATCCGGCCCTAGCCGCTTGTCGACGAACCCAAACAAGTAATTTTTCTCGATCTCCCCATCTTTCATTTGTTGTAAAAAATGACCCGGTGTTTACTTCAATAACACAAATACCGGTAGGTACCGATTTAGGCTTTTCTTCAAAGTTACCGGTAGGTATCAGTTTTGCTTGGTTGTGAACAATGCGAGCTTGAAAAGAAATTTTCACTTTAAACTTCACATCTTTGGTTGATTTGACATCGTCGGATGCTACGCCGGAACCTACGCCTACGCCAGAAGCTTCGCGAGAAGCTTTGCTTTTGGCCGGTTTCGGTTCAACGCCATCCTCCGCCACATTTTCAACCATATCACTCAATGTCTATTCAATAAAAAATAACAAAGAAAAAATAAATAACTTGTGTTGCAAGCAAAGCAAGTAAAAAAAGTGACGCAAAAATTCAAAAATTGGGCATCACAGTAGCGTGACTTAAGTCACGCTGGTGTTATCTTCCTGCGTGAGTTAACTCACCCTGCACTTACAACTAGCATGAGTTAACTCACGCTAAGCCATATCACCTACTGAAAATAAATGGCGTAACAGGCACAAAAATCAGGAAAATCGGATGAGTTTTGGGGATACATTACATGTTCTTTGATGCTTCATGAGCGTAGAAACTTGCTTCTTGACGATTTGCAATGATTTGGAACGAAGATTTTGACCCAAAAATTCATGCTTTTTGGGTTTTTGGAGGTGGAGGGAAAGAAAAAATGGAGTTGTGTGGTTGCCTGCTGGATTTTATTCGAAAATAGTATTCAGCATGAGTTAAGCCACATAAGGGCAAAATTGTCCTTTCACTTGGGAGCGAGCAAATTACGTTGGGTAAAGAGCAGAATTCTAAATACCGTATCTATGTGAAGTGAAAACTCCTTCATAACGGATGATCTAAATGTATTATTATCTAGTCACTCATACACCCCTTAATTTCTAATACAAATTCTTGACCATGACACTCCGAATGTTAACTAAAACCTTAAGTTTAGAAAATGACACATATGTTATAGGGAGGAAAATTTCGGATGTTACAAATTGACCGACTGTGGTTACAAATTTACCGATTGTGATGACAAATATTTGCTTACGCCTTTCAGGCTTTGGTAAAGTCTTGCTATTTGTAATTAGCATTGCTATTCAGTTATGATATGTTTGTTTATTTACAATTATATTTACTTGTTTTTCCTTAAAAAATTATATTTACTTGTTTTATTTTTTGGTTTGTCACAAAGTGGCAGCACCGTGAGAAACTAGCACACTGTTGCGAGGTCTTTGAATTTGGGTGAAGTGCTCAATCTAATATAATATTTGTTGATGTAAGTTATATCAGATTATCTTTCTTTTTTTTTATAGCAAATAACAAATTATCTATTATTAATAAAAAGACATTTCTTTATTATGATTATGCTACCAAAATAGTAAAATCCTTAAAATAGTTAGTCTATTTAAATGAAGCATTAATTGTAAACAAAAAAAAAATGAAGCATTAATCGTGAGGCCCTATTGAGCATACCAACGTTATTTTTAAAACATAAATAGTAAGTTTTATTGTGAATTGAGGTGGCATTTACTATGCACAGTGCACAAATGTGTGCACCATACACAAATTAGAGGAAGTTTATTTTAAATCATTAGATTAAAGAGGAACATTGATCTTTATTATAGTCTACCTACACTATATTTTTTCCACTTTGTCTTCATCCTCTCTACCATCTTCCTCTTTTCATTTCACCACCACCACAACCACCACCAAACTCAACAGACAACAGCAGTGTATTTTATTTCTATCACTCACTCACTCAACTCTCAAACCCCAACCCTTCCTTCTCAAACTTTAATTATTTCATCGACTACTCTTCGTATCCTCAAAACTACTAAATAAACCCCTCTTTTGAGTCTTCTCTATTCCATCAAAATTACTAAAACCATGTCTACTCCGGCGAGTTTCTCTTCATCGCCGCCACTGGTGCCGGTACTAATTAATAAACCTCTCTTCTTTAATTCGTCCATTTCTCCATCGGAAATGACACAGGTTCTTTTATTAGTAGAGCCAAGGAACAGGTTCACACGATCAGATCCAACATTTTGCTTCTTCTTTTATTATTGGTGTTTTGCTGCTGCTGCTGCCGCCGGAGCTCCTCCACCCGAAATGATGGTTCAGTCTTTGTCTCAGCAGCAGCAACAGGTTCAAAGCTAATTTATTCGTTCATCATCAACAGCAACAACAACAAGCTATCGGTGATGCTTCAGCTGCTAGAGTTGGGAATTATCTTCATGGTTATCTCAATCTGCTTGCTTCGTTGTCTGATGGACATGGAAGTTCTAGTCGGAGAGATGATGAACATCATTGATTGTGTTTGATTTCAATAAAAACAATAAGGATCCAAGAATAATAAACCAATAAAAAATTAAGTTGACTATGCTTGGCGGTGGTGATGTGGGAGGATGGTGGGGGACGGGGGTGATAGTGGTGGAGGGAGGGGGGGGGGGGGGGGGGATGGGGTGGTGGGGGAGTAG